>SDBT01013815.1_pt1 | contig 12916 bp, 7 predicted proteins | sample 2277101 | NCBI WGS metagenome assembly SDBT01 (sample SAMN10404973, study PRJNA504765) | marine sediment metagenome | isolation source: marine sediment core GS10_PC15, 103 cmbsf | place: Arctic Ocean: Southern Knipovich Ridge | collected 2010 | reverse complement strand
TACTTCTTGATCGTCTGGGACCTCGTGCGCCACGCCAGGGATCAGGATATCTGGTGGACTGTGCGTGGCTCCGTGGCTGGCAGCATCGTGGCCTATACCATGGGCATTACCAATTTGGATCCGCTGAGGCACGGTCTCATCTTCGAGCGCTTCCTCAACCCAGGCCGAGTGACCATGCCCGACATTGATCTGGACTTCCCCGACGACCGCCGCGACGAGATGATCCAGTACACGGTGGAAAAATATGGCCAGGATATGGTGGCCCAAATCATCACCTTCGGCACTATGGGCCCTCGGGCGGCCATCCGCGACGCCGGGCGAGCACTGGACCTGCCTCTGAACGAGGTGGACACGGTAGCCAAGCTGATCCCCTTCGGCCCGAAGGTCAAGTTACAGGACGGCCTGGATAAAGTGGCGGAGCTTCGAAATCTATACGAGAGCAATGACTACATCAAAAAGCTCATTGACACGGCCAAGAGCCTGGAGGGAGTGGCTCGCCACGCCTCAACCCATGCTGCTGGCGTGGTCATCGCCGATGCGCCCTTGATCAACTACACCCCGCTGCATCGCCCAACCAAAGGCGCGGAGGGGGGCATAGTCGTAACCCAATACCCGATGGGAATATTGGAGGACATCGGCCTTCTCAAGATTGATTTCCTGGGCCTCTCCACTCTGACCATCATGCGCAAGGCCATTGATCTCATTCGCCAGAATCACGGCCTCCAACTGGATCTGAACACCATTCCTACCGATGATCCCGTTATCTTCGAGCTACTCTCTAGCGGCAACGTAACCGGCTTATTCCAAGTGGAATCGGCGGGTATGCGCCGCGTCCTCACCGACATGCAGCCCACGGGCTTCGAGGACATCGTGGCGGTACTTGCCCTCTATCGCCCCGGCCCGATGCAATTTATCCCCAACTACATCGCCCGCAAGCATGGCCGTGAGGAAGTGAGCTATATCCATCCTAGAATGGAGCCCATCCTCAAGAACACCTATGCCATAATCGTTTATCAGGAGCAAGTGATCCGTACCATGACCGATTTGGCCGGTTATTCGGCTGCCGATGCTGATCTGATGCGCCGGGCGATAGGCAAGAAGAAGAAGAAGGAACTTCTCAAGCATAGGGAGACCTTCATTGAGGGAGCAGTCAAGCACAGCGGCATCGGAGTTGGGAAGGCTGAGGAGATCTTCGACGCTATTGAGTACTTCGCTCGCTATGGATTCAACCGCGCGCATGCCGTTTCTTACGCCGTCATCACCTGCCAGACGGCCTGGCTCAAGGCGAAATACCCCGTGGAGTACATGGCCGCCCTGCTGAGCGTGGAGCGCAACAACACCGACAAGGTTGGCCAGTTCATCGCCGAGTGTCGCAGGATGGGAATCGAGATCCTGCCGCCGGATGTGAACAAGAGCGGGCTGGACTTTACGATAGAAGGAGACGGGGAGGAAAGCAGGGCCATCCAGTATGGTCTGGGAGCAGTGAAGAACGTGGGCGAAGGGCCCATTGAGGTCATACTGGCCGCCCGAGGGCCCTGTACTTGCCGTCCCCCTGGTCCTTGGGCCCAGGGACCAAGGGCAGGACAAGTGCAAGATGGCCCCTTTAAGGATATTGAGGATTTCTGCCGGCGAGTTGATTTGCGACAGGTGAACCGCCGGGCCCTTGAATGTCTTATCAAGGTCGGTGCCCTGGACGCCTTCGGCCAGCGGCCCCAACTGTTAGCCATCGTTGATCCCATGATGGCCCTTAGCCAGAGCATCCATCAGGCCCAGGACGTGGGTCAATTGAGCATGTTCGATGACTCCAGTGGATTCTCCCAGGCTATGGGAAGTTCTCTCCCACTGCCCGACGTTACTGGGGTGCCTCGCAAGGAAATGCTGGCCTGGGAGAAGGAGCTAGTTGGCTTCTACGTCTCCGAACACCCTTTACAGCAGGTAGCGGCCAGCTTAGATGGGACAGTGACCGCTTTCTGCGGCCGGATTGGCGAGGAGATGACTGGCCAGAAGGTGGTCATAGCCGGAGTGGTGCTTTGGGTGCGTCCCCACACAACTAAGAAGGGTAAACCTATGGCCTTTGTGCAACTTGAGGACCTGCAGGGCAGCATTGAGGTCATCGTCTTCCCCAGCATCTACGAGAAAACCCGCGAGCTTTGGCAGGAGGACAAGATCCTGGTCGTCAGGGGCCGGGTGGACGCAAAGGGCAGGGGGGCCAAGGTGATCTGCGAATCGGTTCAAGATTATCTGCTGATCAGCCGGCCGGCGGATGAAGAGAAGCGCCGGCCCGGTAGTCCCTTCGGCAAGACTCAGGGCAGGCCCCGATACCTCCGCATCACCATCCGTCGCACCGGGGAGCAAGAGCGGGACAGCGAACGCCTGGGGCAGGTGCACAGTCTATTGCAGAGCTATGAGGGTGATGATCGCTTCAGTCTCTATTTGGTCAGCGACGAGCGGCGAGTACAGTTGGATTTCCCCAACGCCACCACCGGTTATTGCCCCGCTCTGAAGGAGGCCCTTGCCGGGATGCTGGGGGCGGGGGCAATAAGGGTAGAGAATCAATGACAAATAACCACGAGGAGGACGTTCGATGAAACGAGAAGTGATAGCTACCAAAAAGGCTCCAGGGGCAGTAGGCCCTTATTCCCAGGCCATACGCGTGGGCCATTTCGTTTTCACCGCCGGCCAGTTGGCCTTTGACCCAGCCACAGGCAAGTTTGTCGAGGGGGGAATCAAAGAGCATACCCGCCAAGTATTGAGAAACATCGCCGCCGTGCTGGAGGCCGCCGGCAGTTCCCTGGACAAAGTGGTGAAGACCACGGTGTTCCTCGAGGACATGGGCGACTTCAGGGCTATGAACGAAGTCTATGGCGAGTTCTTTGCCAATGAACCACCTGCTCGTTCGACCGTAGAGGTGGCGGCTCTGCCTCTGGGAGCCCTGGTGGAAATAGACGCCATAGCGGCCGTGGGATAATGGGCTGCGCGGGCCAACTGTCCAACCGCCAGCAGCTCTGGCAGGCTCTCGCGCTAGATCTAGCGGATCCAGTGGCCTATAGCGGCGACGCACTGGCATCGCTTTCGCAAACGGAACGACCGTCCGCCGTTGCAGGTTGTGCTGTGTTGAAACCTGTGCCGCTATTTTTTTCTTGCCTTTTGGCGTGAAAGTTGGTATAATATGAGCAATCTAAAATGAGGGAGATCGCATGGAAGAAAAGAACATCTTGGTGATAGAAGAAGAGATGGCCCCAGAGGTGGTCGAAGACCAGACCGCTGACGCTGGGGAGCATCTTCCAGAGGGAGCCTACGATTTCAAGGCCTTGAAGCGAGGCGCTATTCTGGAGGGCAAGGTGGTGCGAGTCAGCCCCGAAGAGATCCTGATTGACGTAGGTTGGAAATACGAAGGGACTGTCTCCAGGCGCGATTTGGAGAGCATGGGGCCAGAGGCCATCGAGGAGATAAAAGTTGGGGACGAAGTGCTAGCCTATGTAGTGAATCCCGAGAGCAAGGATGGTCGGATCGTCCTCTCCTTGCGCCAGGCCGATCTGGAGAAGGAGTGGCGATCTTTAGAGAAGCTTCTCGAGACTGGCGAGGTCTTCGAGGGGACAGTGACTGGCTACAACAAGGGGGGATTGATCGTCCAACTGGGGCAGGTGCGAGGCTTTGTGCCGTCCTCGCAGTTGGTTCGTCTCTCGCGGCGGGACGAGGACAGGGCACTGACTCGCGAGGAGAGCCGAGCAAAGATGGTTGGCCAGCAATTGATGCTTAAGATTATCGAATTAGATCGTCAGCGCAACCGCCTGATCCTCTCCGAACGAGCCGCTACTCGAATATGGCGCAAGGAGCAAAAGGAACAGTTACTGGCTACACTCAAAGAGGGCGACGTCTGCCGTGGACGGGTTAGCAGCCTGTGCGACTTTGGCGCGTTTGTTGACCTGGGAGGGGCCGACGGCCTGATTCACGTGTCGGAGCTTTCGTGGGGGCGGGTGTCTCATTCCAGGGAAGTGCTCCAGATGGGCGACGAGGTGGAAGTCTACGTCACGAACGTCAATCGTGAGAAGCGTCGCATTGGCCTCAGCCTCAAGCGTCTGCAGGCTGACCCCTGGAGCCAAGTTGTGGAGAAATATTCAGAAGGTCAGTTGGTGGAAGGCACCATCACCAACGTGACTGAATTCGGGGCTTTTGCCCGGCTAAAAGGGGATGAGATCGAAGGGTTGGTCCACGTTTCAGAACTGTCGGACGACCGCATTGCCCATCCCAAAGAGGTGGTCAAAAAGGGAGACACCCTCACCCTTAGGATCGTCCGCCTCGACCCCGATCGCCGCCGCATGGGCCTCAGCCTGAAAAGCGTCGCCAAAGCCGAGTATGCTGATCTGGACTGGCGCGTGGAACAGGCGGCCATGCTCAAAGAGGTGGAGCGCGAGGCCGAAGTACAAAGCGAGGGTAAGGAAGAAGAAGAGGAACTGACCCAGGTGGAAAGCGAGGGGGCTGAAGAGGCCCCAGAAGCCATTTCAGTAGCTGAGAGCGAAACCCTTCAGTCTGAGGAGTACGAAGTCGAAGTAGCAAGCGAGGGTGTAGAAGAGGAATCGGTCCAGGTGGAAAGCGAGGGGGCTGAAGAGGCCCCAGAAGCCATTTCAGTAGCTGAGAGCGAAACTCTTCAGTCTGAGGAGTACGAAGTCGAAGTAGCAAGCGAGGGTGTAGAAGAGGAATCGGTCCAGGTGGAAAGCGAAGGGGCTGAACAGATCCCAGAAGCCATTTCGGTAGCCGAAGGCGAAGCCCTCCAGCCTAATGAATCCCTTTCGACAGACGATAGCAGCTCTTAGACAATTATACTTCACTTTCAGTTGTTGACAGGCGTTTGGCTCATCGAGCAAGCCGAACGAGTAGACGAAGGGGCGTGTATGATGGCTGACAAATTCGACAGGTTCACCAAGAGAGCCCGCCATGTTCTGACCCTGGCTCAAGAGGAGGCCCAGCGCCTCCATCATGGCTACATCGGCACCGAACACCTGCTGTTGGGCCTGATAGGTGAGAAGAATGGCATGGCTAGCAGGGTCTTAAAGGGATTGGGGGTCAAGCCAAAGCGGGTGCAGCAGATAATCGAGAGGATCAGTGGGTCTAGCCGACAGGCCTCATTCGGCAAGGTATACCTCACTCCACGTACTAAACAGGTGATAGAGCTGGCTTTTGATGAAGCGCGGCGGTTAGGGCACCATTACATTGGCACCGAACACCTTCTCTTGGGGCTAGTGCGCCAGGGTGACGGCGTGGCCATTGATGTGCTGAAGAGCCTGGGTGTCAGTTTGGACAAGGTGCGCGCTGAGACCACGCGGGGCATGATGAAGAACCCCGTCTATGCTGGTCGTGCCAGAGATGAGAGAAAGACCCCCCTCATTGATCAACTTGCGACCGATCTCACGGCCTTGGCCGAGGAGGGAAAGCTGGACCCTGTCGTCGGTCGGCAAACGGAGATAGAGCGGGTCATTCAAATCCTATCGCGGCGGACAAAAAACAACCCAGCTCTCATCGGCGAGCCTGGGGTGGGTAAGACGGCCATCGTGGAGGGCTTGGCCCAGCGTATCGTGGCTGGTGACTTGCCGGCACCCCTGCTCGACAAGCGTCTGATACAGTTGGATGTCGGCTCGCTGGTAGCCGGCACCATATACCGAGGCCAGTTCGAAGAGCGGCTTAAACGGGTTATTGATGAGATCAAGAACTCAGACAGCATTCTTTTTATAGATGAAGTGCACATGCTGGTTGGGGCAGGGTCTGCCGGTGGCTCCGTGGACGCGGCCAACATCCTCAAGCCAGCTCTGGCGCGGGGGGAGCTCCAGTGCATCGGGGCCACCACGGCTGATGAGTATCGCAGATACATCGAGCGCGACTCCGCTTTGGAACGGCGGTTCCAGCCCATCCTGGTCGGGGAGCCCACTGTCGAGGAGACTATTGACATCCTGCACGGCTTAAAGGGGCGTTACGAGGCTCACCACAAGCTGAGGATATCCGACGAGGCCATCCACTCGGCCGCTCACCTGGCCGCCCGCTACGTATCCGACAGATATCTACCTGATAAGGCCATAGACCTCATTGACGAGACTGCCGCCCGGGTGCGCATGTATAAGGTCCCCCAGGTTACAGGCCTGAAGGAGACCTACCTCGGCTTGAAGACAGTGCAACGCCAAAAAGACAGCGCCATTGAAGATGGACAATACGAAGATGCAGCAGACCTACGCTACTTGGAGGTAGAGCTCCAAGAGAAGTTGAACCAGCTTCGCCTGGGCTGGGATTTCTCATCAGATGATGGCCCGTCAGTCACGGCCGACGATGTGGCTGAAGTAATCTCCATGTGGACGGGCATCCCTCTCACCCGCATTGCCGGCGAGGAGACGGAGCGGCTCCTGCAAATGGAGGAGGCCCTGCACCAAAGGATTGTTGGCCAGGACGAGGCTATCACGACCATTGCCAAGGCTGTTCGCAGGGCACGGGCGGGCTTGAAGGACCCCAAGCGGCCCATCGGCTCCTTTATCTTCCTGGGACCCACGGGTGTGGGTAAGACGGAGCTGGCCAAGGCCCTGGCCGAGTTCATGTTCGGCAGCGAGGAGGCCCTGGTGCAGTTGGACATGTCCGAGTTCATGGAGCGCCACAACGTGTCCCGGTTGGTGGGGGCTCCGCCAGGCTATGTCGGCTACGAGGATGCGGGGCAGCTTACTGAAGCCGTCCGCCGTAATCCTTACTCTGTTATCTGCTTCGACGAAGTGGAGAAAGCCCACCCTGAGGTCTTCAACATATTGCTTCAGCTTATGGAGGAGGGGCGTCTCTCCGATGCCAGGGGGCGAAAGGTTGACTTCCGCAATACCATCATCATCATGACCTCCAACGTAGGTGCTCAGCTCATCAAACGGGAAACCAGCCTGGGCTTTGCCGTGCCTCGCGACGAGGCCAATGGCGAAGAGCAAGCCTACCAGGAGATGCGCGAGAAGCTCCTGGCTCAACTGAAGAGAGCCTTCCGTCCCGAATTCCTCAACCGGGTGGAAGGGGTAATAGTTTTCAAGGCCTTAACTAAAGAGGAGATCAGGCAAATCGTTACCCTGGAGCTGGACAAGATCGGGGAGCGGCTGGACGAGCACCAGATAGAATTAACGGCCACCGACGAGGCCCAGGATTTCATGGCCGAGGAGGGTTACAGCACCGAGTTTGGTGCCCGGCACCTGCGGCGGGCCATCCAGCGTTTGGTCGAGGATCCTCTGTCCGAAAAGCTCCTGGCCGGTGAATTTGAGTCTGGTGACACCGTAGTCGTCGATCTGGAAGAGGACGAGATCACACTGCGAGCCCTGGAAGTGGCGGAAGTGATAGGATAGCGGAATGAGCAAAACGCGCACTCAATTCGTCTGCCAGCAGTGCGGCAGCACCTCGCCAAAGTGGATGGGGCGCTGCCCAGATTGCGGTGAATGGAACACCCTGGTAGAGACGATTGTGGAGAGCAAAGAACGCTCTCCCCTTTCCTATGCCGCGCCGCGCAGCAAGCCCCAGCGCCTCTCGGAGGTGACAAGCGATGGCCTGGAACGCGTGCAACTGCCCATGCCCGAATTCTCCCGCGTGCTGGGGGGCGGCATTGTGCCTGGCTCGCTGATTTTGGTAGGAGGCGATCCGGGGATAGGCAAATCCACCCTCCTCCTGCAGGTCGCTGCGCTTATGGCCAGGGGCGGTGCCCCCGTGCTCTACGTTTCCGGCGAGGAGTCGGTGCAGCAGATCAAGATGCGCGCGCAGCGACTGGGGCTAACCACCGACCAACTCTACCTCCTGACGGAGATCAACCTGCACATCATCATGGAGCACATCCAGGAGCTCGTGCCCAAGATGGTAATCATTGACTCCATCCAGACGGTTTACCTGGACGAGTTGAAGTCAACCGCAGGCAGCATCAGCCAGGTGCGCGAGTGCGCTTCTCGTCTGAGGCAGGTGGCCAAGGGCGAGGGCATCTCTATCTTCCTCGTGGGGCACGTGACCAAGGCGGGCTCCATTGCTGGGCCTAAGGTGCTGGAACACATAGTAGACACAGTACTTTACCTGGAGGGAGATCGTTTCCACGCTTACCGCCTGCTTCGCAGCGTCAAGAATCGCTTCGGGGCAACCTCTGATGTGGGCGTCTTCGAGATGGGAAGCCAGGGGCTGATCGAGGTAACTAATCCCTCTGAAGCTTTTTTGGCCGAACGGCTGCCTAACGCGGCTGGCTCCACCATAGCCGTCACTTTAGAGGGCACGCGCCCTCTCCTGGTGGAGATCCAGGCCCTGGCTAGCACCACCAGCTTCGGCCTGCCCCGTCGGACGGCCAACGGAGTAGATTTCAACCGCTTGCTCCTCCTGGCGGCCGTGCTTAGCAAGCGGGTGGGGCTGCGGCTCTCCGATCAAGACATCTTCGTCAACGTGGTGGGGGGGCTGAAGATAAACGAGCCGGCAGTGGACCTGGCTGTGGCCACTGCCATCGCTTCGAGCTTCAGGAACACCCCGGTGGCGGCGGACCTGGCCATCGTGGGCGAGATTGGTCTCTCAGGAGAGCTCAGAGCAGTGGGACAACTATCCAAGCGCTTGAACGAGGCGGCCAAGCTAGGTTTCAAACGCTGCCTGGCACCCAAGTCTTTCCGCCGTCAGGAGATCGCCTCCGACGGGATCGAGGTCGTAGGCGTGCGCTCATTACGAGAAGCCCTCCAGGTGGCTTTGATAAGCAAGTAACCCTTTCATTTATTGTCGTCATTCGTAAGACCATAATTTCATAGAACTTATCTCTCTTTATTCGTACCGATAACACGTCACCAAGATAACAAGAAACTGCTGTGTTGGCATCGCCAGATCGTAGCGCCAACTTGCAGCAGGGTTGCGAGCAACACGTTGTCTGTTTGAGTGTACGCGGCGATGCCGTAGCGGTACACTCATTTTTGTTTCTGGTTGACTCATCAAAGAATAGAAATGGAGGTGGAAGTGAAAGGAATGACAATTGAGGTTGCATTGCGCTTGGCGGGAATGTTAGTCTTCGCCGTTGCTGGCTGGCAAGCGAGCAACTTTCTGGTCGAACTGAGCCCCTGGCCTTATGTTGATTACGCGATAAAAGTCGTTGTTCCCTTAGCCAGTACAACTATAGGATTGCTTATCACGCCCTGGTTGACCACCAGGCCCTTTTCATGGATCCGGCGCAAGATTCGTCAGCTTCCAGCTCAGCAGTTGGTAGCTGCTATCATCGGTCTAATCATGGGTTTGATCGTTGCTGCACTTCTTGCTGGCCCTTTGTCACGCCTGCCTGGGATCCTGGGCGAAGTATTGCCCGTAATCGGTGCTATCATCTTTGGCTACCTGGGCATAACTGTGATGACCGTCCGGCAACAGGACATAGTGAGTCTCATCAGCGGGCGTCTGCCTTTGAAAGGAACAACTCCACACCAGGACAACTATGTCCTCCTGGACACCAGCGTGATCATTGACGGTCGCATTGCGGACATCAGCCGCACGGGCTTCATCAGCGGCACCATGCTGATACCGCGCTTTGTCCTCAATGAACTTCAGCACATCGCTGACTCCTCGGATATGCTGCGTCGCAATCGCGGCCGAAGAGGATTGGACATGCTCAATAAGCTGCAGAAGGAGTCGGTAGTCCCCATCCGCATCGATGACATGGATGTCGAGGAAGCGCATGAAGTTGATGATAAGCTGGTGATGCTGGCCAAGAAGCTGCGTTGCCCCATCGTTACCAATGACTTCAACCTCAACCGGGTGGCCGGGCTGCAAGGCGTGACTGTGCTCAACATCAACGAATTGGCCAACGCGGTTAAGACCGTCCTCCTACCCGGCGAATCAATGAAAGTGCGCATCATTCAGGAGGGCAAGGAACTGGGCCAGGGGGTGGGTTATTTGGACGATGGGACCATGGTGGTAGTAGAGAATGGACGCCGCTATATCAACAGAACCATCGAGGTTGTAGTAACCAAAGTCTTGCAAACCTCCGCTGGGCGCATGATTTTCGCCCGCTTAACAGAGTAGAAGGATAATGAGGAAGAGAAATGACTTTGAAAGTGTACAATTCCCTGACCCGTCAAAAAGAGGAGTTTGTGCCCCTGCATGAGGGAAGGGTTGGTATCTACGTCTGCGGGCCGACGGTCTACGAGGATGCCCACCTCGGCCATGGCAAGACGTACGTCAACTTCGACATCATCGTGCGCTACTTGCGCTATCTCGGCTACAAAGTGCGCTATGTCCAGAACATAACCGACGTGGGACATCTACTTGACTCGGGTGAGGATCGCATTATGAAGGGGGTAGCCCGGGAGCGGGTGGAGCCTATGGAACTGGTGGAAACATACACCCGGCGGTATTTCGAGGATATGGACACCCTCAACGTGTTGCGCCCTGACATCTCGCCTCGAGCGAGCGGGCACATTCCAGAGCAGATCGAGCTGATCAAAGTTCTCATCGAGAAGGGGTATGCCTACGAGGCCAACGGTTCGGTCTACTTTGAGGTGGCCAAATGGGATGAATACGGCAAGCTCTCCGGCCGGCGGGTGGAGGAGTTGATGGAGGGAGCACGGGTGGAGGTCAATCCTGATAAGCGTCACCCGGCCGACTTCGCCCTCTGGAGGAGGGCGGAGCCGGAGCACATTATGCGCTGGCCAAGCCCGTGGGGCTGGGGTTTCCCCGGCTGGCACGCAGAGTGCTCGGCCATGTCCACCAAATACCTGGGCCAGCCTTTCGACATCCACGGCGGCGGCATGGAGAACAAGTTTCCCCACCACGATTGCGAGATAGCTCAATCGGAGGCGGCTGTTGGCCTGCCCTTGTGCCGCTATTGGCTGCACAACGGGATGCTGATGATCAAGGGCGAGGAGATGCATAAGTCCCTGGGCAACTTCATCACTCTGAGGAAAGCCTTTGAGCGCTATCCGCCTATGGCTATCCGCTTCTTCATCCTCGGTGGCCACTATCGCAGTCCGCTGGACCTCAGCGAAACAGCTCTGCAAGCCGCGGGCAAGGGGCTGGAGCGTCTCTACGGGACAGTGCAGGCGGTGCAGGAGCGGCTCTCGCGGGCTGAAAGCGGGGAACTTGACGAGGCTTTCGCTAGCAGGCTGGCGGAGCACAAGAGGCGTTTCCTCGCGGGTATGGACGATGACTTCAACACGGCGACAGCCATTGGCGTGCTGTTCGATCTCAACAAAGAAGTTAACACCCTGCTGGGCTCCGAAGAGGACATCAGCCAGGAGACCCTCATGGCCATCAATGACCTCTACCGCGAGCTGGGCGGTGATATCCTGGGTGTCATCCCCGACGAGTTCGCCAAAGCCACGGCAGGTTTGGAAGAGCCTCTTATCGAGCTTTTGATCGAGACCCGGCAGAGGTTGCGAGAAGCCCGAAAGTGGGACTGGGCAGACAAGATCCGGGCCAGAATGACTGAACTGGGGATAGTCTTGGAGGATCGTCCTGAGGGGGCAAGGTGGCGGATCAGCAGACAATGAATGAAATACTTTACGGCCGCAACGCCGTGCGGGAGGCCCTGAGAGCCGGACGGCGGAAGATCTACAAGCTTGTTCTAGCACAAGGTATGAAGGAAACAGGCATTGTGGCCGACGTTGCGACGTTAGCTGGCAAAAGCGGGGTAGCGATCCAGCGAGTGGAACGGCGACAATTGGACAAGATGGGCGACTTCAACCACCAGGGCGTCGCCGCCGAGGCAGCTCCGTATCCCTATATCGAGCTAGAGGGGATTTTGGCCCAGGCTGATCAACGCCAGGAAACGCCGTTGCTGCTGATGCTGGATTGTCTCCAGGACCCGCAGAACTTCGGCGCGCTGCTGCGTACGGCCGAGATAATAGGCGTTCACGGCGTCGTTATCCCCAAGCGCCGCGCAGTGGGGATAACCCCCGCCGTGGTCAATTCCTCAGCCGGGGCCACAGAGCACCTCCTGGTAGCCCGAGTGACCAATCTGGTGCGGACCATGAAGGAACTTAAGGCCCGGGAGCTCTGGATCGTCGGCTTGGAGGATATGCCACAGGCCCAGCTCTATCACCAATGCGACCTGACCATGCCTCTGGCCTTGGTGGTGGGGAGCGAAGGCAGGGGCATGGGCCGGCTGGTTAGGGAGACCTGTGACATACTGATCAGATTACCTATGCGAGGGAAGATCGGTTCGCTGAACACGGCTGTGGCTGGCTCTATCGCCCTCTATGAGGTCTGGCAACAGCGAGGGATAGGGTGACACGAGAATTTGACATTTCCAGCGAATTTTATTATACTATCTACTGTTGGCGTCGGCTTAAGTAACTTGACCGCAACAGTGTTTAGCAAAGCCGACGTAGCTCAATGGTAGAGCAACTCTCTTGTAAAGAGTAGGTTGTCGGTTCGACTCCGACCGTCGGCTCTTGATGGTCAGGTAGTCAGGGGCTTTAGTTGACCACCAGACTATGTGACCAGAAGACCAATGGACCAATTACGGGCAGGTACCCAAGTGGCCAAAGGGAGCGGTCTGTAAAATCGCTGGCTCAGCCTTCGGAGGTTCGAATCCCCCCCTGCCCACCATCCGATTTCGGATTGTAGAATGCGGATTGCGGAATGTTCTGATAGACGCCATGAAATCCGCAATCCGCATTCTGAAATCAGCAATGGATTTGCCCACGTAGCTCAGGCGGTAGAGCACCTTCTTGGTAAGGAGGAGGTCAGCGGTTCAAGCCCGCTCGTGGGCTCCAGAATATCATCAGGAGGTTCTTAGAAAATGGCTAAGGAGCATTTTGAGAGGACTAAGCCGCACGTGAATGTGGGGACCATCGGGCACGTGGATCACGGCAAGACGAGTCTGACCTCGGCGATAACCAAGGTCTTGAGTTACAAGGGATTTGGCAAGTGGTACGACTTCTACGAGATCGACAACGCTCCTGAGGAGAGGGAGAGG
>SDBT01013813.1_pt1 | contig 12917 bp, 29 predicted proteins | sample 2277101 | NCBI WGS metagenome assembly SDBT01 (sample SAMN10404973, study PRJNA504765) | marine sediment metagenome | isolation source: marine sediment core GS10_PC15, 103 cmbsf | place: Arctic Ocean: Southern Knipovich Ridge | collected 2010 | reverse complement strand
TGGCCAGGTCGATATGATCCGCCGCATCGCAACAGAGATCGATACTCCGAAGGATCAAGCGTTCATACAGCTGCTCGACGATTTCGAGGACACTGGTCGCTTCGTTGTTTGGGGTGGCTTCACAGCTACTGTTGATCGGCTGGTTGCCATCGCCCACAAGTATGGGTGGACAACGCTTCGAATAGATGGACGCGGCTACCACGGACTAACACCTACAGGCGATTCGGTTCCTCACGAGGACCTGCTTGATGCCATGGATGCCAGCAACCCACGGCGGCAGGAGTTGCTCGACAAGCACCCGAAGGTCTGCGTGTGCGGGCACCCAAAGGCGGGCGGTATGGGGCTGACGTTCAACATCGCTCCGGTCGCGTTGTATTACAGCAATGACTTCGACGGTGAGGCGCGGATGCAGTCTGAGGACCGTATCCACCGTTTGGGTATGGACCTCAACCGGGCAGCTCTGATCATTGACCTGATCCACCTACCCACCGATACCTTGGTATTGGACAACCTCAAGAAGAAGAAGAAGCTCCAGAGCTTAACACTAGGAGATATTGATGATGCATTCGTCAACGCTTGAGACCATACACATTCTATTTTCGGCCGAGCTTCAGGGTATTGGAATCCTCTTGGATGACGAGCCCGTAGAAGCTAAGGACCCTGGCTTCAATTATTACCACGCCTGCTTTATTCCGACGGTGTTACCGGAGGAGTTGCGAGACCAGTTCTTTATGCCAGCCGTTATTTCGATAGTTGACCTCTTAAAGCAAGAGGCTGTCGAGCCGATCCGCCTAAGTCCTCTCAAAGATGTCAAGTATTCTCACTGCTACGTGAACCTCGACATCAATGACGAGGGCGTCTGGACGATTAGTCTCATGGTGAAGAAATGACACCTAAGGAGTGGGCTGAGAAGCATAGAGCTATCGTCTACGGCACGGATAAGGTCTCTCCGTCCTTGTCGGAAGCTGAAGCCAAGGAACGTCTGGCCGAGTTCGATGCGGCCTATAAAAAAGACTGCTGCCATCAAGGTTGAGATGAACAAGAGAGTGATGACTCAAAGTAGGGTCTACGTTAAAACTACTAAGCAGCCTGGCTTCGACACCGTCCTAAAGGGGGATCACGTCGACCTGACTATCGTCCGTTATCCCAAGTGCCTCCACTGCCCTGAACGAGCAACAGTATCCTGCTTTGTCGAGACCGCTGAGATGTTTCTGCAAATCACGTGTGAAGAACATATCCCTGAAACAGCCATCATTATATGGCGTAAGAACGGACAGTAACTATGACTATGAAAGCTATGGATCAGATCCATTATGATCAAGTGTTTAACTGTCGGGGTCAGATCATTCCGATAGACGTTATTGATCTGGCGAAGGACATCGAACAGAACGGACTGCTCCAGCAGATTGTTGTCTCGGAGTATACTGCTGAGAAGGCTGCGGCCACCGGCAAAAAATATTTGCTAATCGCAGGCTACCGTCGCTACACCGCCCACATCGTTCTCAAGCGTAAGGAGATCGACTGCAAAGTTCTCCCAGCTATGGACGAGGCTAACGCTCGCTTCCTGAATCTGTCGGAGAACACGCAGCGTAAGGACCTGAACATCCTCCAGGAAGCCAGGGCGCTCCAAGGGTTGTTCGACCTCGGAATCAAAGAGCCGGCGATTGCAGAGCGCTTGGGTATGTCGCGCGGCTGGGTGCAGATCCGGGGGATCATCCTCAAGCTGCCCGAGGCAATCCAAGAGGAGTGCGTTGCCTACAAGCTGACGCACAAACAGATTCGCGACATCTATACCCACTTCCTCGCTGGGGACCTGGAGGCTGCCAACGAGACTGTGCGTCAGATGAAGGATGCCAAGCTCAAAGGCAAGAAGACCATTCGCCTCCAGAAGAAGACCACGCCGACTATGAAGCGTCACCGCAAGCGTGCGGAGATCTTCGTGATGCTCGACCACATCCAAGAGAACTTGCCGAACGGCTTGCACACTCGCGCCCTGGCTTGGGCTGCTGGGGAGGTCAGTGATGCCGAACTTTATGTCAGTATCCGTGAGCATGACCAAACGCACGGTGAAGGAAACTACAGGATTCCAACGATATGAGCGACGACTTCACCGTCGGAGAACTAACGCGGATGCTGCGCGGCATCGACGGCAGAGCCAAGATCAAACTTATTGTTCTCGACGACGAGTGCAAGGAGATCAAGATGGAGGGGTTCATGGATTACATCATCAAGCCCAAGAAGAAGGGTGACCAAGTCGTCTTCTACGCAGGCGGCCAAGCGGTCATCGGAGAGTAGGGCGTGGGATATCAAGGTGAGTGCATAACCTGCGGCTGGGTTGGCGCGCATCATGAGAGCCACGGTGCGGCTGAGGGCGAGGCTGCGCAGCACGCTGGCGACTGCCCCGCAAAGAAATTGATTCTTAGCTGTGCCGCTGGCTGCGTGGCGGGGTCTAAGATTCGTGGCGGTGTTTGGGTGACTTGTGAGAACTGTAAAGGAACTGGCACTTGATCGACCTCCTCTTCTATGACACTGAGACGTGTGGCTTCCACGGCCCCGTGGTTTTGATTCAGTGGGCTATCGGCACTGGTGAGATTCACCTCCACAATGTGTGGAAGGAGACGATCCAGGAAACTATTGACCTCATCGAGATGATGATGAGGCACGAGGGAGGTGTCTGTGGTTTCAACCTTTCGTTTGACCACTTCCACCTCTGTCAAACATATACCGTCTTGCAGCTTCTCGGCAGCAAGGTAGGCTGGGAAGAATTCCCAGAGGATCATATCGAAACGTATGCACTCCTTGAGTCAGATGCCCGCGACGGGCTGTGCCTCAAGCCAGTGACTGCGTTGGACCTAATGCTCCACGCTCGTAAGGGACCATACCAGTCCACTATGAACCGAGGCGACATTCGTATCAGGCGCGTGCCTCACGGACTTGCGGACGAACTGGCTGCTGAACTAGGGAGACGCATCCCACTAAAGGATCTTTACTTTGCCAAGAAGAAAGACAAGACGGAACGGTGGAAGGTCTACGACATCAAGGACGACCTCGGCGCAGTCGTCGAGGAGTTCAAAGATGTTGTCCTCAAGTTCGCTCCAACAAGCGCTCTCAAAGCCCTCGCCGGCGATGCTCTCGGAATTGATGTCGATAAGATTCTTCTCTTCTCAAATGTTGAAGTCGAGAAGGAGTTCCGACCTAATGAGATGGGATACGCTCCCTTCGCCACAGCGCTCGGAAGCCCAGGAGCCTGGAACGGAACCTGGCCCGAGGTTATTCAGCGGCATATCCAACACTGGGCGCATAACTCTCTCGCTCAAGACTACGCCCGCGACGATGTCAGATATCTCCAGCTACTCCACGAGTTCTTCGAATATCCAGAAGCGGGTGATGACGACTCTGTCCTTGCGTGCATGGTTGGCGCTGTTAGGTGGCGGGGCTTTGCCATCGACACAACTCGTCTTAAGAATCTTAGGACCAAGTCGCTACAGTTCATCGCCGACATTCCCTTTAACACCAACTCAGTCCCTGTAGTCAGGAAGTATATTGAGCAAGTGTTGGATGACACCAATAAAGCTGTGATCCAGGGGTCTACTAAGAAGATCATCTTAGAGAACCTGGCTAAGTGGACGTTGGATAAGGTCTGTCCCAAGTGTGAGGGAATGGGTGAGCTGCGGGTAGCCATATCGCGCGAGATGGAGCCATGTGAGCCCTGCGAGGCTACTGGCTTGGTCAAAGGCGAGGACCCACATCCTGTTGCTGAGCGTGCGCAGCTGATCCTCGCTGCTCGGAAGGCCAAGAAACGTATCGAGCTATTCGATAAGCTGCTGTTGGCTGGTCGGTTCCACGCGGACCTGAACGTCATCGGCGCGTTAAGCAGTCGCATGTCGGGTGGCGGTGGCCTCAACGCTCAGGGCGTTAACAAAGAGGACGAGATCCGTGACTGTTTCGACCTGGCCTTCGGGGACCTAAAGCTGTGGGGCGGCGACTTCGATGGCTTCGAGGTCGTGCTCATGGATGCCGCGTATGGTGATCCGAAGCTCCGCGCCGAGCTAATGCGTGGCAAGAAGATCCATGCACTGTTTGGCATGAAACTGTTTCCAGGCAAGAGCTATGACGACATCATGGCTACTAAGACCTTGGAAGAAGGCAGGAACCTCTACAGTCGATCCAAGAACGGTGTGTTCGCCATCGCTTACGGCGGTGAAGAGTATACCCTCATGACACGCGTCGGCGTAACGATGGAGGCTGCCAATGATGCCTACCAATCGTGGATCAAAGAATACGTTGTATGGGGTGAGGAACGCCAGAAGATCTTTGATGACTTCTGTTCCATGCGTCAGCCCAACGGCATCGGAACTAACGTCGAGTGGCATGAGCCCAAGGCTTATGTTGAATCGTTGTTTGGCTTCAAACGGTTCTTCACGCTCGAAAACTCTGTATGCCGTGCTCTGTTTGAGCTCTCGTCTGATCCACCGAAAGAATGGACTGCTCTCAAGATCAAGGTGGTTCGTCGTGACCGTTCCCAGACCATTGCCGGAGCAGTCCGCAGTGCGCTCTACGGTGCGGCGTTCCAAGTCCAGGCTTCGAACATGCGTGCCGCTGGTAACCATGTTATCCAGTCAGCCGGAGCGACACTATGCAAAGCTCTACAGCGGCGCATCTGGGATGTCCAGCCCGCCGGAGTTAACAGGTGGCGCGTTCAGCCGCTCAACATCCATGATGAGATTATGGCCCCAGTCCATCCCTCCTTCTCCGCTGAGGTGAAGAAGGTGCAAGAGGATTTCATCAAAGAATATAAAGCCAAGGTTCCCTTGCTTGCTATGGCGTGGGACCCTTTGGACTCTTGGGCGGGTAAGCGATGATCAATGGTAGTAACGGATTGGTTAGGCTCCTTGAGGAACACCACAATCGCGTGCTCTCGGCACGTAGCATTGAGGGCGTTATCACGAGCCTCCAGTTTGAGCGGCTATGGGGTGAGTCAACAGAGGAACAAAAAGTAGCTGCTAAGAAGCTGATTGAAGCTAATAACAAGAAAAGCATCCTGGCTTGGATGCGCAAACATCCTTCTATTGACATAGGTGAGAAGCCTATACGCGATCTTTATCCTATCGCCAAACGTCTTGGTGTGCGGAACTATTCTCGGCTGCTAAGGCATGAGCTAATTGCGGCTATACAACGTGAGGAGTCGAACTGTGGGTCACAGTAAACAGCATATGATCGATGTGATGAACATCGCAATCGAAGAGATGGGCGACGCTTTGGAGTTTGCCAAAGTCAAGAAGACCCATCTAGTTCTTCACGAGCGGACAATCGAGCTGCCCATCACCATGATCCGTGAGGGATTTGCATGGCTCAGGCATATCCATAAGGTGCAGTTTGCAGAGTATCAAAAGGTTTGGGCTCTGCTCGATTCAGGCCAGTGGGCCAGGTATCTGCTTTGGGAAGACTTTGAAGACTTCCGAGAAGTCGTTATGCTCCGCAAGGCCACGTTCGCGTTCCGCAAAACTATTGTCAGTCGTTATCGTCCATCGCTATTCAAGAAGGGGAAGACCAATGGGGAAATCAAAGCCATCGACCGCAAGAAAAAAGCGGACGCCAAAGCAGCAGCAAAGAAGGCCATCATCAAAGAAGGGGCTGTTGACTAGGGTTGCTTTCCTTGAAGCAGCTACCCTCAAGATGTCGAACACCCTCAAAGACACGAGCGTTGTCGTGGCCGAATGTATTTATGCGACGCAACTCCTCTTAGAGAAAGGGATTATCACTCATGAAGAACTCAAAGCAAAGCGGGCTTCCTTCGCTAACCCAGATCCGGACATTGGCGAAGGAGGCGGTGTTCAATCCGAGGACGCCGGGGCCGATGTCGATAGTGGCGGACGTGAACAGTCAGGAGTATCTGACGAACCGAGCGGTGGAGGAGATTCGGATGGCTCAGAACCTGCACGAAGCTGCGAAGAAGCTGACGAAGAGGACCGCGTCGGTAGAGGGGCAGTATCAGACGCACCTGAACACAGCGATCCGGCTGTTGCTCCTAGCGAGGGCTAGAGCCCAATGAGCTGGGTTGTCGTGATGGGCCAGTTGGTATACTGCATCAGGCTAACGCTTGAGGAAGCCAGGCTGCTAGAGGCGCAGGAGCTCACGGTGCCAATCATCGAGTTGCTGGCTTCTCGGACGCCACTGGATCTCTCCGAGCCGCTGGTCCTTCACGGCACCCACAAGCTGATTGTCCTATGAAAAATATACATATACCAGGCACGCCTAACTCACCGACCGACCTGTTGCTTCCGGAGAGCGAGCCCGGTTGCCTTTGGACAACGATCGACACCACAGCAGCCAAGCATAGGCAAGACAAACAGGACGCGGAGTCATTCGTGCAGACGGTGGAGTGATGACCCCAGCAGCGCAAGCAATTGCGGATGCCCAGAAGGAGTTGATCCGAAAGGCTCTCAATGACGCTCTGTTTCATCTGGAGTATCTCAAGAACGTCCTGGCTAATGCCAATGAACCTTACAGCGGGATCACGGCAGCCGAGGAGAAGGTGAAAGAAGCTGGCTTCTGGGCAGGAGTCCAGTGCAGCCCCTGAAAGGCAGGAACCACGGAGCAGCCAGGCCAGAGGCTAAGATCCAGGTTGCGATCATCAAGATGTTGAAGAATTATGGGTGGTTCGTCAAGGCTACTCATGGTAATGCTTACGCCTCTGGCTGGCCTGATCTGTTCGCGTGCCATCGTTCTTTTGGGCAGCGGTGGATTGAGGTCAAGTTACCTAAGATGAAAGGGTCCAAGTATACCAAAGCACAGCTGCGAGACTTTCCCATGTTTGCAGAGAACGGTAGTGGTGTCTGGGTTATGACCGGTGCTACCGACGAAGAGTATGCCAAGATCCTCGACCAGCCTCAGAACTGGTGGAAATATACATCAGTCTATAAGGACGTCCAATGAAACGTATCGGCATCTTCGTAGATGTGGATGACCTCTATGTGAACATCAGTCACCAGTATCGCAACCGGAAGTTGTCATACGCTAAGTATGGCGAGTTCATAAAAGACTTTGGCGACGTTGTCCAGTCTGTAGCCTACGGGTTCCAAAACAACAATGAAGCTGCTGGCTTCATCCGGGCGTTGAAGAAGATAGGCTACCAGACCAAATACAAGAGTGCCGGTCACGAAGCATGTTGGAACGTCGGTCTGACTATCGATGTAGTTCAAATGGCTTCGCGCTTGGACATCGTGGTGCTGGGCAGCTCAGATGAGAACCTCGAGCCCCTGATCGGGTGGTGCCTGCGCCAGGGTATTAGCGTCTACGTGATCGCCTGCAACATAGGTAACACGCAGGCGACTGAGTGCATCGAAATTCCAGAGAGCCTATTGGAGGACAAGCGTGCAGCTTCTAAAACAAAAAGGTAATCGGTGTATGCTCTACTCGGCAGCTATGCTGCTGGACACACACCCGGATGTGCTTGTTGCCGAGATAGGTCACGACGGCACGGCCATCGAGTTCCCTAGTTTGTCTCCGCCTGAGTGCTACCGGGGCATCCATATCCAGGAGGTGATCGACTGCTGCCTGCGCCGTGGGTGGGGACTCACACCCATCGAGCCGCTTCCGCGCAGCTCCCCACAAGGGAGCCTGGCGTGGGCCCTGGTCTACAAGAACCCGGAGCCACGCTTCTCAGAAGCCGTCCGTGGCCGCGAGGGAATCATACTCGGCAAGGCAGAGAACGGAGGCAACCACGCTTTTGCATGGGACGGTTATATGGTCTACGACCCCAATGGTGCTAAGAAGCGCCTGCAAGACATCTTCGTTAGGGAGGTCTGGCTCCTAACAAAGTTATTAAGTTAAGACGTTTTAGGCCTGCTTCCATCCTCAAACGCTGCGCTGCGCCGGCGTTTTCTTTTACATTTCTGTGACAATTCAGACCCGAAAAATTGATAGACTGACTCCTTCAATGTGTAACCCACGCCACACCAACGAGTTACGGCCAGTCGCTGCGCGGGGAGGCCAGACTGCTGAGAAGCTTCTGGCAGGCGCAGCTTCTGGGAAGCTGGAGGAATGTATAATGTCTTCGAGTCATTTCAAATATGAGCTGCGGTGGTGTTATGGATGTGCTGCTGAGAAGCAACTCATCAGACTATCGTCTGGATTCCCCTGCTCAGATTGCGGTTCGCTGAACGACGGCTCGCATCCTGCTGAGAAGCTGCCCGGTGTTGTGGCCCTCTATGGTGAGATGTGTGCGGAGCAGAGTAAGAATATCAACAGACAACGTATCTTTCCTCAGTCGCCGCATAGTGAAAGTCACTGGTCGACGGCTGTATCGTCTCGGAGCACTAAGCTCAAAATCTTCCGGCGTTCTAAGCACACGTCGGTATAGGAGGTCTTTTATGCCTATGAAAAAGCCCGTTGCAAAATTGCAGCGTATCACACCGACCACGGCAAAGAAGTGGCTCGCTGAACTCAACTACGAGGACAACCGTAACATCAATGAGCGGAAAGTGCAGTTTCTCGCTCGACAGCTTGAATCCGGCCATTGGATGATCAACGGTGCGACGGTCTGTTTCGACGTTGAAGGCCAGATGATTGATGGGCAGCATCGACTGTCAGCAATCGTCATGGCCAAGAAGGCTGCCGAGACTTTCGTCGTTCGCAATCTGGAAACAGCAGCCTATACGACAATCGACCAGGGCTGGAAGCGTTCGCATGCACAGGTCCTTGGTGCAACCGGCGTTAAGTGGGCGGGACAGGTCGTTGCAGCTTGTCGATTTATCTGGCTCTTCGAGACGGACGGCATCATCATGAAGAAGAAGATACCGGAAACTAGCATCGACGAGATTGTTCTGGTCTTGGAATACAAGCCGGAGATCACAGCAGCTGTTGAGTTGGTCATGATGAACAAGATCAACAGGCTGTTAAATGGTGGTTTGGCTGCCTACGCTGCTTGGCACTTCCTCAAGATCGACAACGAGAAGGCCACTGAGTTCTTCACTCGATTGAGTGATGGCGTCGGTCTGGCAAAGGGCAGCCCCATTCTTGTTCTTCGTGATCGTCTCATGAAGGGCAAAGCTGAGAAGACCTCCTGGAATAGTATGGAAGTCTTTTCCTTCATCGTTCGTGCATGGAACGCTCACCACGCTGGGAAGAAGATCACCGTCCTTCGCCTAAAGACCAGGGGACGTGGTGGCTCGAAAGAGATTGAGCTTCCTAAGATTCGAGGCTTCAAATGAGCATCGAACACATGAATTACTGGAACGACTCGCGCGTCCAGGCTGCCATGAAGCAGAGCGAGGACTACGAAGAAGTGGACGGCACGATCTTCTTCGTGCTGGGTGAGGACCGGCTGCTCTTGCCTTGCAAGGTTGAAACCTGTCACACCTGCAGTGGCAAGGGCACGCACGTCAACCCCTCGATTGATGCCGGTGGCCTGAGCCGGGAGGATTTCGACGAGGATCCTGGCTTCGAGAGCGACTACATGTCCGGCATGTATGACGTGACCTGCTACGGGTGCAAGGGCGTCAAGAAGGTCCTGACCGTGGACTACGAAAAGCATGACGACGCTGCCAAGAAGCGTTACGACGTCCACCGCAACGACGAAGCCCGCTACCAGGCCATGTGTGCGGCTGAAAGGGCGATGGGAGCATGAGCGCCGAACAGAAATACAACGGCGTCACGATGGAGTTCTGCCGTAACATCGTTCAGAACTTTCGCAACGAATACAAGCGGCTGCATAGCGCGGAGTGCACGCTGACCGACGTGCAGATCGCTGAGTGCTGGATTGCAGAGGAAGAGGAATGGACTCTGGAGGCCATGCACGAGCTGCAGAACGAGGACGCTGGCTGCCCGTGCGGAACTAAGCAGGGAGGCTACTGCCTTGATGTTAATGGCTACCAGTTGAAGGCGCCCCATAAGGACTGTCCATACTGGGAGACTCGAGCAGGGATGTTTGTCGAGAAGACAGGCACGGAGATAGAGGATTTTCTGGGAGAAGAAGCATGAGCGCCAAGGTAACCCGACACGGCATCCTCGATATGCAGGTCTGCATCCCAACAGACTGGACCGACGAACAGGCGTTGACCTTCGCTGAGAAGGAGAACCCAGTTGGGACGGAAGCTAGCTGGCAGATCCGTAAGGAAGGCTCCCAGTTCCTGAAGGGTGCACCGGAGCGCGTCACCTGTGAGGATCGCACCGGCTATATCCATATCATGTTGGACGCATGAGCATGGTCAACCAGATCACGGACAGGCTGCACGTCACGACATCCGATTTCGGTGTCGTGCGTGCGGCCTACAAGGCCTTCAACCGGGAGACTCAAAAGAATCCTGAGCTGCGGAGCACCAGATTCGAGTTCTATCGTAAGTGCATCAAGCGTCACCACGCCAGCAGAGACACTTACATTCGCGTTATGACGGGGCGGCTCTAGTGGCTGAGTTGACGCGGCAAGATAAAGAGATCATTGCCCGGTGGCTTGGGGACACTACAGCCAAGCCAATCATGGAAGACACTGAGATTGAAGCCAGTAGCTCTGAGATTACTGCTTTCATCGCTGACTGTAAGTCCTGTTTGTTGTCGGCTATTGACGCAGGTGCAATGTGAGCTTCTGCGAAATATGCGGCGACGAAAGCTGCAAAGACCCTATGGTCCATCTGTCCGATGACGACATAATGTCGCTCATTATGGAGCTACAGATGTGCCACCCTTATTGCTACTGTCCCGTGTGCGGACATGAGCATGACGTGCAGGAACCGGACGCTGATTCGCGGCCCTGCGAAAGCGAAGATGACTGCATTGGTAAAGTTCGACATCCTCAACAAGTCTTGGAGATTATCTAATGACCACCTTCACCAGAAAACTGGCTATTAACGAGTTCGTGCGGCGGCAAACCCGCGATAGCGAATTCTCCCATTATGAGGGCGGACTGAGTGACGTCTTGACCCTCGCCATGGAGCACTGGCCTATCGCGGTCGAGGAGAATGGCCACCCGATCATGTGCGTGACAGTGCCGGCTGCTGGCTTCTTCTGCGGTGTCGTCAAGGTCACTGCTGACACGAAGCTGGAGTCCTCGCTGACTCGCCGCCAGGAGATCGAGGAGGGCTACATCAAGACTGTGGCTCTCGGTGCTGAGAAGATTCCGGGCGTCGAGGCCGTGCTGATCTTCTACAGCCATGCCACACTGGCAATCAAGGACGAGCAGACGTTCGAGGATGCTGAGTATGAACTCATCAGCATGAACGTCAACGAAGAGAAGGGCGCGCAGTCACCGGAGACGCCCGAGGCCATGGCGAGGAACTTCCTCGATAAGCCAGGCGGCTCGAAGCGGGATTACACTGCCCGGCAGTTCGCCGAGGCCATCGACTACTGGAAGGACCGCGTCATGAACGGCGGTGTCCGATGAGCGGCAGCTACAAAGGGGTATACGTCAAAATCACCAAGGACCACAAGAAGATGCTGTCCTGGCTTCTGGACTACACCCAAGACATCGAGCGCCTAGCTGACTGGCTCAAGACGAACGTCGACACGATTGATCGCTGGACCTCCGGCGAGACAAAGAAGTTCCGCGAGGAGGGGCAGCGGCGTCTGGAGAAGCTGCACGAGGAGTGTCAGACGAAGCCTCAAGAGATCGCTGCAGAGCCGAACCTGCTGCGGGGCATCTTTGACCGAGTGAACCATGTTCGCAAGAACATGGGTGAGGGCCGCGACCCAGCAGCTGCAGCTGTCCTCAACGACGTCGTCCGAGACCTGGCCGTCTACATGATCGAGCACGGTGAGGTATGAAGCTCATCGCACCGACGGATACGGATGCCCTGCTCATCATCGGGGTCCTTCTGAAGCGCCATCGTCACATGGTGGTGGACCGCAAGTGGAATGGGATCGGGGGTGCTACGAAGGCGTCCTACATCAGCGTTGACTGCGACTCCGACGAGGCCCCTGCCCTGGCTGCTGATTTCGCGTCAGTGGACGCCAACTTCTCTCTGGAGGAGGTATGAGGCTGGCCGGCGACGAACGGCACCCGCCTCAACGGATCGGGTTCACCTTTAAAGGCAAAGAGCTTCAAATCGTTAAGCGTCAGTATGTCGCGGGCGGCTGCCGGCTCGACATCATAGACGAAGACGGTTGCCCGTATGCCGTGCTAACTAAGCACGATGCCGATGGTGTCTGTGCAGAGGGTGAGTTCCTCGTGAAGGCCTACGCCGAGAACGTGGAGATTGCGGCTGCTGTGAAGCCGTTCTTCGAGGACACGGGCCGTCGCATCCCGACCGGCTACGTGGAACTGGAGGTCTGGAGGCTGCTGATTAGGATGATCAAGCCAGCAACAATAGGCACATCAGAGTGTCCTAACAGGCCGATACTCATAGAGGGCTTTGAAGGATCTGCTATGAGCGATGAGGACCAAACGGGTGAGCTACCTCCACTACCCGAAGAAACTAAGCAGTTTGGGGGTAAGAGGCGTTTTCTGACAACCTCTGATTCTCAGATGGACTTGAGAATTCTGAGGCAGGCAACGAATCACATAATCCAAAGTCAACCCACTAAGATTGAGGATCTGCTGTGAGCGACGATAAAGTAATCATGACGGGTCAGCTACACCCACGACCCGGAGACACGGGGACTAGTTTCACCGTCACCGAACGGCAGATTGAAGACGGTGATGTCTACGATATCCAGCTAGTATCTGGATTCCCCGGCGGGGGTAGCGTCGTAGGTGTCCGAGGGCTGACCCCAGAGAAGCTGGGAGTCTGGCTTATTGACAAGGTGGATTACTAGTGATAGCAAGCAAGACGGGATTAGCATGGTGACGCTGATGGATGCCGAGAAGCTTGAGGCGCTGGTCCAGCAGCTGCGTGATGGTGACGACAGTGTGAGGGACGAAATCATACTGGAGTTCCGAGGGCTGGCTCGTTCGCTGGCTCGCCACGCGGTTGTTCGGCATCCTC
>SDBT01013812.1_pt1 | contig 12917 bp, 10 predicted proteins | sample 2277101 | NCBI WGS metagenome assembly SDBT01 (sample SAMN10404973, study PRJNA504765) | marine sediment metagenome | isolation source: marine sediment core GS10_PC15, 103 cmbsf | place: Arctic Ocean: Southern Knipovich Ridge | collected 2010 | reverse complement strand
ACTGCTGCTTACCTACATGCCGGTCGAACTCAATATCCCCAATAACGAACAGGAAAAGCTGCTGGGTCGGTTGATCAATCAGGCAATTGACTCGCTGCCCGCAGAGAGCAGGAAAGGATATCTGCTCCAGCCTCAGGCAGTGCTGACCTTACAAGGTCTGATTGAACGCATTCTCGCAGAAGATGGAGTTACGAAAGAGGATTTGGATGCTCAGCGGGCGAAGATTCGCTTGTTCGAGGACCTGCTGAAAGCACCCGAAGATTCACTGGAGGAATTCGTCGAGAAGCACGACCCGGAACTTGACGAACAGTTTTATCAACTTGCTGCGCTTAGCCTTCAAAGCGCTACCGATGAACCGGCCCTGGCTGCCGCGACTCAGCGACTAGAAGCCGTGCTTAAATTGAGCAGCTACGGGAAGCAGCTGGCAGCACGCGAGCAGGAGCTGCGGGCTGCAGCAGAAAGCCTGCGCGAAGCCGGCGAGGATTTGACGCGAGAGAAGCTGCTCGAGCTGCTCGTCGACGCGAACAGCGATGATCGAGTGGAAGCCATCGTGAGTCTGGCTCGCCCCGGTCTAGACTATTCCTTCTTTCAGCTACTCACGGAGCAGATCGATCAGGCTGAAGGCGAGGAATCAAAACGCCTTGAGGCACTTCGGCAGCGGTTGCTCGAGCTGACGGAAGAGATTGACAAGGCGCAGGAAGCGCGGCTGGCACGGGTCACAAACTTGATTGGTTCTATCGCGCAGTCCGATGATATGGATGAGGCTATTCAAGCCGCGCTACCCGCGATCGACGAGCTCTTCATGGCAATTCTTCAAGCCAATATCCGGGGAGCCGAGGAAAGCGACGATCAGGAGCTACTTTCGAAGCTCAAGGAAATCGAAGCGAAGCTCAATGAGGCAATACTGGATAGTCTGCCTCCGAACCTACGAATTGCTCAAGAGATATTGGAAACAGAAGACGAAGAAGAAGCGCAGCGCATCCTGGATAATTCTACCGAGCTGATCGACGAACAGCTATTGGGGGCGTTGATGAGCACCAGCCAGCGGCTGGAAGAGGCGAATGACAAGGATGGCGCTGGGCGCCTTCGGCGCCTGCATCGCCATGCAATGCGCCTGTCCATGAGATCCAAAATCGATTCTTAAACTTTCAGGCGCCAGTCCCAAGCAGTTTCAACAGTCCCGCCTCATCAATAATCGCAACCCTTAGATCCTGGGCCTTCGCCAGCTTCGATCCGGCGTTTTCTCCTGCAACCAGATAGTTGGTCTTCCCGCTCACACTGCCGGTCACCTTTCCGCCAGCAGCCACAATCTGCGCTTTTGCATCGCCGCGCTTCATGGTCGGTAGCGTACCCGTAAGCACGAAGGTCTGGCCAGACAGCAGCTGCTCGCCTTGATCAACCAGCTTCTCTGTTGGCCATGTACCGGCCTTCCTGAGCTTCGCAAGCAATTTCTTGTTGTGGGATTGCGCAAACCAGTCAACTACTCCGGAAGCGATATTGGGACCAATACCTTCCATGGCCTCGAGATCCGTTGCTTTGGCACTGGACAATGAGTCGAGGCTTCCATACTGTCGTGCGAAATCGCCGGCTACCGTTTCGCCCACCCCTCGGATTCCGAGCGCGTTGATCAATCGATTCAATGGTTGGGTTTTGGAAGTTTCGATTGCGTCCAGCAGCTTTTCCGCTTTCTTGTCCGCGAAGCCTTCCATACCAAGCAGGTCGTCCTTTGTGAGTCGATAGATATCGCCCACGTCTTCGACCAGCTTCCCTTCCACCAGGAGCTCGGCGATCTTGATGCCGAGCCCTTCAATATCCATCGCCGGACGCGATGCGAAGTGTTCCAAGTTTCGAACTAGCTGGGCTGGGCAGGAGGCGTTTGCACAATAGACCGCCACTTCGCCTTCGATGACCCGGATTGGTTCGCCGCAATCGGGGCACTTCTTGGGCATTTTGTAGGGTTTTTCTTTGCCGGTGCGCGCATCGGCGATTGGCCCAATCACATACGGAATGACATCGCCCGATCGCTTGATGAGCAATCTATCTCCGATCCGGATGTCCTTTTCCTTGATGAAATCAAAGTTGTGGAGAGTGGCCTGCTTGATCGTTGCACCGCCCACATAGACCGGCTCGAGAATGGCGTAGGGCGTGATCACCCCCGTGCGTCCCACATTGAGGCCAATGTCTAGCAATTGAGTGGTTCGTTCTTCGGCGGGCAGTTTGAACGCGATCGCTGCTCGCGGGTCCTTTCCGACGACTCCCAGCGATTGGGCCAGTTCCAGATCGTCGACCTTGATCACCATTCCATCGATCTCATAAGCAAAGCGTTCTCGTTTGCTAGCGAGCTGATCAATGGTCGCAATCACCTCGTCAATACTCTCACACATCCGCCCATGCTCTTCGACCGGAAATCCCAAATCCTTGAGTTGCTCCAGGACCTGCCATTGCCTTTTCAGCGGAGGTCCGGACGACTCAATAATCGAATAGCAAAACAATCGTATTGGGCGAGCTGCGGTCAGCGAGGTATCAAGCTGGCGAAGCGATCCGGCGGCCGTGTTGCGCGGGTTGACGTAAGTCTTAGCGCCCTCAGCTTCTGCCTTCCGGTTCATCTCTGCGAAATCCTTCTTAAAGATGATCGCCTCGCCTCGAACGACAAAGCTGGCTGGCGCCTTTTTTCCGTTGGCCCTTAGCGGCACCCGCAGCGGGAGCGTCCGGACCGTTCGAAGATTGGCGGTGATGTCTTCCCCATTCTGGCCATCGCCTCGGGTTGCGCCGAGTTTGAAAAGACCTCTCTCGTAATGCAGCACAACCGTTAATCCATCCAATTTGGGCTCCACTACGAATGCCGCCTTTTCCACCCGCGCATCAAGGCGCGCGATCCGTTCATACCAGGCTCGCACATCGTCCTCGCTGAATGCGTTGCTGAGGCTGAGAATGGGTCCGGGGTGCGGCACCCGCACAAATCGTTCCGAGATTCCGCCCCCTACTCGATGAGTAGGCGAGTCTTCCGTCTCCAGCTCGGGGAATTGCTGCTCCAGGTCCCGCAACTCCTGCAACAGTTGATCGTATTCAGAGTCACTGACCAATGGGTCGTCGAGCACGTGATAGCGATAATTGTGAAGATTTAGCTGTTCCCGCAGCTCCTTCGCTCTGGATCTTGCTACTCTGGAGACCATTGGTATTAGTTTTCGCCTAACTCCGCGTCACCGTCGGGCCATACCTCATGAAACATCCACCACTCATCCGGGTGATCACGAATAAATCCCTCGATCAGATGGATCACTTGCTGTGCGATCTCCTGCTCCCGGTCAGGATGTCCCTCAAAATCTTTGGGTCTTATGACTCCTAAGGATTTGGCGCGGTACTTTCCGCTCTCGACGCTGTACGTAACGCCTACCATGATTGGCGCATTGGTCTTCAATGCTAGCCGGACATGCCCGACCGGAAGCCAGGCTCGCTTGCCGAAAAATTCCATATAGATCCCCGATTCATCGGGCCGGTCAGCGGCCGTAATAACTACTCCGCCTTCCTTGAGATAGGTAATCGCTGAGCGCAGAGACTGGTAGCTTACCGGCGCGATATTGAGGCCGAAGCTGCGGCGAAGATTGTTCTGAGCCTGGTAGCTCGGCATGACTTCCGGGTACGCCAGCACCTGCGTGTGATAGTCGAGCCCGCCAAAATAGATCAAGAGATGATCCAGCCCAATGGTGTGAGCGCCGACGTAGAGCATTCCGCTACCCTGCTCCAGGATCTCGTCGATAGTTTCAAGCATGTCCATATCCGGTGTAGCGATCTCGGATAAGGTCTCAAACCCGCCTTTCATGACTTCGAACAGAGAGATGTAGCTGCGCATGGAGTTGCGAAGCACTGCTTCGACCGTCTCGACGACCCGCGGATCGTCTTCTGAAAGCCCTTGCACAACCGATTGATTGCTGCGTAGTGCAACAACAATGGGGGTGTCAGGCTGCCTGGCGATGCGGGCTGCGATACGATCTGCAACCCACAGTGTAAATCGCCGGGGAAGAAGCCTCACCAGCCACATTGCCGCATCCGGCCCCCACCGGCTGTTTGCGAATGAGACCAGGCTCATGAAGAGCTTTTAGCCTTTTCCGATTCGCGCATTTGTCGATACCCAGACACGATCACGGGGGCGCCTCGTACAACCGAGAGAGCAACTGCTATCCAGGCCACAACTTCAGAAACCCTTAAGACTGGTTCCGACGCAGTTTGGAGACTGCTGCCCTCCGGGAAGCTCGAAAGGGCAAAGCCGAGTGTGAGTCCACAAAAAGCTACGATCTTACTGATGCTGTAGCCCGACCGCATCCAGGGCGAGCTCACCAAGAAATGCCCAATCCCGGAGCCCTGCTGTTCGAAGGGAGCCTTGCCCTGGCTGACGCCGATGCTCCGAATAGCGTCTGTGAGCACCGTGCGTGCGATGATAATCAGCGGGATCACCACGGAGATGGTTCCCAGGTCTGCTAACACGACCCAAAGCACCAGTTCATAGGTACGATCGGTGGCAATATCGAGCACGCTCCCTATCAGAGAGGTGGTGCCTGTCCGCCTGGCGATCACTCCGTCCAGCGTATCGAGAAAGAGTGCAAAGAACAAAAAAGGCACAGCCAGCAGTTGGACCTCTGGATTCCCGAAGTAAATCATCAGCAGGAAAACCAGCAGCAAGGGGTAGCGAATGATCGTTATTAGGTTGGCCACGGGCACAATACTAACCTAACGAAAGGGTCCTTTAGGCGTTAGTTGCTGCGCCATCGTATACTTGCCGTGGCCATGCCTGAGCAGAGAATCCTTGTTGTGGACGACGAAGTCAGCGTCACCGAGCTCTTCAGTATGATGCTGGAGATGGAAGGCTATCGGGTGAGGGTTGTACACGACGTGCAGAGTGCCAAAAACGCACTTGAAGAGGAGCCGGCCGACTTGTTACTGGTCGACATCATGATGCCGGAGGCGTCCGGGCTGGAGCTATGCCGATATGTGCGAGCCGAACCATCCCTGGCAAGTACCCCTATCGTTGTAATTTCAGCTAGATCGCAGCTGGACGAAGTACATGAGGGCCTGGCAGCCGGCGCAGACACTTACCTTCTCAAACCGGTTTCCAAGAACGAGCTAATAGAGGCCGTGCAACAAGCCCTCGCAGATTAGGGAGCTACAACGCCCCCTGTAACATCGATGAATTCGTACGGCGCAGCGTACTCAGAATAGAAGGCACGGTCTGGCAAGCGCTCGTAATCCCCTCCAAATAAGTGATTGAAGATAAGCCGAAACGTTTTGATCGGCGTCAGGTGCGGATAGATTTCATTCCCGCCACCCGGTAGAAGCATCGCGTTCAGGATGGTCATGCGTTCCTGCACATACCCTTGGCGCCCAGTATTGGAATCCGGCCCATGGTCAGCCTGAATCACGATCACGGGCGTCGTATCTGCATTCGCCAGGATCGTCGTCACGATCTGCTCCAACTCGCGATTAAGGAACTCGACCTGCTCCCGGTAGCCACGAATATAGCCCTCGTCGGAACCGGAAGAGGGAAAATCAAGGGCAAAGGGAGCGTCCGGTGTTACCGGATTTCCCTCCGCATCAAAGACGAACGGTGGATGAGGCAGAATAAGGTGGGCGAAAACCAATCGCGGCCGCTCTCCCTCCGGCAGGTTTGCGAGCCCATCCAGAGTGAAACGCAGGCGAGTCCGGTGGGCCTCATAGGGATAGTCGAGATCGGGAATCAAGCGAGGCAGTGCAACCGCTCCGTCGATGAGCAACCGCATCGCCGTCGTTTGGGCCAGCATCGATTCAAACGGGTTGGCTCCTCCGAGGCTCAAGGTCTCATCGATCGTGCCCGGGCTCAGGTAAATGTCTGCGTCGCGCCACTCCGTTCCTTCCAGACCGGTCGAGAATGCCACGATCTCGTAACCGAGTTCTTCTAGCTGGATTCGGACCGTACTGCGTTTGATGAGATCCCAGAGGGCCTGCCTGCCCCGATTTTGCTCCGATACAAGTTCATCCACATAATCCAAGTTGAGCGCTGCGGCTAACGCCAGACTAGTTTGAGCATAATTGGATCGCGCAGCGCGGGCGATCGTGAAGCCTTGTTTTTCCAGGCCCTGCAGGAACGGTTCATTGTCGTACTCGAAGACTTCCTTCAACGTGTCTTGCCGGGCATAAGCATCGACAACGATGTAATAAATGTCCGGAGGCGGGTCCTGGCCGGCCGGAAGCTGTAGCTTGCGAAGCTCTTGCGCAGCCGAGCTGGGAGATTCGACAGCGTAGCTTGCAATCGAGATGACAGGAAGAATGAGTAGGGCAGCCGATACGACGTTGAGAACGCGCGTTGGTGGGCGAGGATCGCGCAGGACTTTAAAGATCCAAAAACCCACGCCGATCAGCAAGACGGTAGCAGCCGGAGCGAGATATCGATGTCGAGCAATCGTTGCACCTAGTCCGGCTGCCTTGAGGCTCCCGTAAAGGTGTCCGTAGCTGTAGAACATCAGCAGCGTCAGGCTGGCGAGCAGCCCGGCACGCGGTAAGTCTCGAATAAAGACCCAGATCAAACCGAGCAGGCCAAGAGCCCCGAGCACCGAAAGGATCAGTGGGCGCACACCTTCAGATAGAGGAAGCCAGTCTAGATTTTGCGACAGCAGAGCCAGGATAGGAAATATTGCGAAAAACAGGGGGTGAACGACCAGCGGCTTTGTCACGATTTGGATTCGGCCGATCATTGTACTCAAGTCGGCCGCAACATGGTCGCCATTGTATAATCGCCCCGCGCCCCCGTAGCTCAATGGATAGAGCGCCGCACTTCGAATGCGTAGGTTGGGAGTTCGAGTCTCTCCGGGGGCGCCTGAGTACGAATCGGAAGGGACCTGGCCATTACCAGGTCCTTTTTTTTCCCGAAACGTGGGAATTTCACATCGCGATCGCTGCCAAGCCAAGCCCGATCGGTCCCCAACCCACCGGTAGTTGGTTCCAAGAATCACCCTCATCCTCGGAAGCCCAAACTTGCCCATTCTTTAATACGGCGATTACAAGTCCTGGCCGACTAGGTGCCGTTGCTAGACCATAAGGCATCGAGTCCAGCGGCTGAGGCAATCCTCCCGTCAATCGCTCCCAGGAATTTCCCTGCTCACTGCGATATATGTGCGCCTGCGCATTTGCGATCGAGTGAGCCTTTCCTGGTCCAGGCGAGACGGAGACATACCAAAGTTCGGGCCGATCGGGATCAGCCGCGCAAGCCACTCCATAGTGCTGATCGAGACCTTCCTTTACTTTGCTCCAGGTGGCTCCACCATCCTTGCTGACGCTCGCGCCGCCACCGGTTCCGCCCGCTTCGTATGCCCAGGAACCATTGCTGGAGTGAAATTTCAACGTATGGCAATCCCGCAGCGAGCCCTTAATATGTCGGGACCAGGTCTCCCCTGCATCCGTGCTGCGAACTACCGCTCCGAATTCAATCCCGGCGATTAGCACATCGGGATCAGTCGGCGAAATTGCTAGCGATTGGACATAGGCCGTCCCCGGCGTTTCCGCGGGGGACAACCACAGCCGCCGACCTGGAATCCGATTGAAATTCTCGCTCTCGCTCCATGTGCCTCCTCCATCATTCGATGCGAACACCCCGGCCGGTTTGGTCCCGGCATAAATTGCATCCGTCGATATCGCGACAGACTTTATGATCATTTCTTCCAACCCGGACGAGACCCAGCTCGCGCCGTTATCTGCGGTCTTGAAGACTCCATTTCCCTGCGTTCCCGCAACCCATTGAGTTAAGTCGTCTGGGTGAACCGCGATGCATCGCACGTCTTGGTTCGACAATACTGTCTCGATGGACCAATCGTCATCACTGTTTCGGGCAATCTGGATGCCGCGACCCGCCGACACCGCGATCAATGTGAGGTCCGTGATCATGGCGTAACCTTCAATCTAGAACGCTTTATCCGGTCCACTATCCTCGACCTATATGCATTCGCTGCTCCTGTAGTTCCGTCGCTATAAGGGTACGGAATAGCCGTCACGGAATCGATACGACTAGCTCAAGATTGGCGAGGCCGTAGCGTTACAGGGATCTGAGAGTTTCGGAGTCTTTCGGAGGGTGGCCTATCTAGATTGAGAAAATATCTGGTTGTGCGTTACTAGTTAGACATCGATGGCCGAGCAATCTGCATCAACGTCGAAAGTAAATCCGCTGGGCAGGCTTGGATGCCCGGCAATATCTGTCACCTCTACTCTGAATTTAAACCTATCGCCTGTACTCACCCCAGTTATCTGGCCCGTGTAGGTTCCGACCCACGCATTTCCGGGCACTCCACCTACCCAATCGCCTCCGCCACTCAAACCAGCTTCGTTGTCTCCAGAGCCGATTGGGTACCCGAAAAAGAGGTGGACATTACTGTTTTCCACCCCGGCTGAAGGTTTGGGATCCTCGACACTAAATCTGATTGTAAACATGCAGGTTGGGGATTCATGAGTGCCTACAATACTCTTCAGGATGACGTCCGGACCGACGATATCAGGAATAGGTGTGGGGGTGAGAGTCGGCGTCGGCGTAATCGACGGCGTGGGTGTGATCGTTGGCGTGTTTGTCGGTGGCTTCGGTTTGTCCGTAGGCTCTTCAGTCGGCTTCGGTGTGCTGGTTGGCCTGCGCGTCGCGGTGTTGGTCGGAGTCGCGGTCTCAGTTTGGGTCGCGGTGCTCGTAGGAGTCGGCGTATTTGTCGGCGTAGCGGTGTAAGGCTGTGCGCCGGCGAAATCTCGCCAGGTTGCCGTTGGAACCGGGAGCAAGAGCTCTTGCTCCATGCTATCTCCGATTAACTCCCGGACGATCGTCAACCGCAGTGTGCGGATGACGGCTCCAAAATTATCCGCTCCGTAGTTCGGCACAATCCGAGAGAACAGTCCTCTCGGAACCGCCATTTGCGCCGCAGCTCCCCCATTGGATAACAGCGGGAAAAGCAACCAGATCAAGGTTGCGACAGTAAATAGGCCGAGTCCAACGACCAGCCAGGTCGGGCTAGATTTTATTCTCACTCTCGCCGTAAGCGTTTTTCTGTTGTTTGGGGATGCCGGAGCATAATTTTAGCCTAAAGCTCCCTACCCTTCAATTACCTTTCACAGTGCCTCCGTACTACTCAAAGACATCTAGAATGTCGATAGACTCATTCTCGGACTCTCTTCTTCATGCGTATCCGAACGACGTTTCTTCTATTGATCATCGGGGCGGTCATGTTCTGGCCGACCGACATCGCCCATTCTGAGACTGAGTGGGGATCGGTCGCGGAAGGAATCGATTTTCAACAGTTCGTACTTCCAGGACCTAACAGGGCATTCGTAGCCCGGATGGATCGCAGTTCGCCCAATGTGATCGTGGACAGCACGGTGGCCCAGGGCAAGCTGTATGAAGGCACGGAAACGGTCAGCGGAATGGCGGAGCGTTATGACGACACGATTGTGGGCTGGGGCTCCCGCTGGGATGCAACCGGTAAGGTCGCGGTAGCCATCAACGGAATTTTCTATGATCCGTCGACCGGAATTCCTCAATCTGGACAGATTCAAGGAGGCTGGTACATCAAGCGCTTCGGCGACCACAGCGGCGGGATCGAATTCGCTTTCAATCGAAACCAGGATGCATTCATTGGCAGCTGCGTGGTGCATCCTGATGACGAGCAGTGGGTGTATTTCCTGGACCGCGGAAGGAAGATGGAACTGGGCGGGATCAACACGCGGCAGAACGGCGACAACATTGTGATCTTTACGCCCCAATACGATTTCAACACACGCACCGGTCACGATGGGGTTGAAGTGCTGGTTGAGATGCTGCAGCCAGCGGGGATCGGCTCGCGCGCAAAAGGCTACATTCGCAGCATTCGAGACGTCGGCTCTACTCGAATACCGTTTGATCATCTGGTGATCTCGGCCAGGGGTCTGGCTGGCAAGCGGCTGGCCGAACATGCCCGCATCGGGGAACGGGTCGGCATTCTGAGCTCGATCGATTTCTCCTCCCGCGACTGTCGCGACACTTTTCCCGCGACATGGGATTCAGCATTTGCCAGCATCGGCGGCAGCTTCAACTTCCTGCGTGAAGGCGAGATCATCAATTACGATCACAACGCTGGCGCGACCTCCCGGCACCCTCGGACCGCGGTTTGTTTCAACTACGAATACACCTATTTCATCGTCATAGATGGCCGCCAACCTGGATACAGCATCGGCATGACATCGAATGAGTTGGCTCGATTCTGCCGCGATCGACTCGGCGCGACCTGGGGAATCAATCAGGACGGCGGCGGATCCTCAGCGATGTGGCTTGACGGTGAAATCGTCAACCGGCCGTCCGACGGTCAAGAGCGGCTGGTCGCAAACGGGCTCACGATGGTCGTCCTGGAACCCGTGCAGAAGTCCACTGAATTTGAGGTGGGCGAACCGCTTCGAACAACCCGAGCGGCCGAACTGCGAGTAGGCCCGGGAGATAATTACGCCGCTTTTACCACGATCCCAGATGGAGATCCTGGAATACTGGTATCTCACATCAACGGGCTGAATGGTGTACATGCCCGCGGCACCAACTGGTGGAGGGTGGCATTTGAAAATAAGTGGGGTTGGATGGCCGAGGAGGATCTGGAAGCCGAGCAGGCCTGGGTCGGGCTTTGGAAGGGTGTTCACGATAAAGTGCTTCGCTCCGACGGCGATTCGTCATCTGACAGCCAACCTGTAGATGCCACACCCTAAGGAAAGAGTAAAATTGCGGTCGCGCCTCTGGTCCGCATGCCGATACCCACTCCATTTCACCCCCGCACTTCTAATCTAAGTAAAAGCAAAGAGTGGCGAGAGTGGTCCGGCTATTGGGCCGCCGCCACCTACGAGCACACCCACGAGCGCGAGTACTTTGCCATTCGCAACTCTGCGGCGCTGATTGACGTTTCGCCGCTCTACAAATACGACATTGTTGGGCCTCAAGCAGCGGCGCTCGTGGATCGTATGGTTCCCCGCGATGTCCATTCATGCGAAGTGGGACAGATCCTCTACACCCCATGGTGTGATGACCATGGCAAAGTCGTCGACGATGGAACATTGTGGCGTCTCGCGGAAGATCAATTCCGGCTAACAGCCGCTGATCCCAGCCTACGCTGGATTCAGGATTGCGGCGTCGGTCTGGAGGCGGAAGTCACAGACGCCTCCGCGTCTCAAGGCGCGCTTGCACTTCAGGGTCCCAATGCCAGGCAAATTCTGTCGCAAGTAGCCCAGGCCGAAGGTCTTGCCCGGTTGCCGTTTTACCACCTCATGCCGGGCGAAATTGGTGGAGCGCCGGTCACGATCACTCGAACCGGCTACACCGGTGACCTTGGGTACGAGCTCTGGATGGATGCGGGGGATGCACTCGATGTCTGGGATCGAGTGATGTTGGCCGGAGCAGACTACGGTTTGCTGCCGGCCGGGCTGGCCGCGCTTGACGTAGCGCGCATTGAGGCCGGATTTCTGCTCATCGAAGTCGATTACATATCGAGCCTGAAGGCTTTGACTGAGAGCCGGCGATCCTCCCCTTATGAACTGGGCCTTGGATGGACAGTGTCTCTTGACTCGGGCGACTTCGTGGGTCGCCGTGCCCTGCTTGAAGAATCAGCTAAGAGGTCCGAATGGGCGTTTGTCGGGTTGGAAGTCGTCTGGTCGGACCTTGATCGTTTGTACGCCGAATATGATCTGGCCCCTCAGGTAGCCGGCCGAGCGACTCGCGATCCGGCTCCAATCTATGTCGGCGACCGGCAGGTTGGCCAGGCCACCAGCATGGCATTTTCGCCGATGCTGAAAACCTTTCTGGCGTTGGCCACGCTCGAACATGACTACTCCAAACTCGGCCAGCAGGTGGAGCTTGAAATGACCGTGGAGTATCAGCGTACACGGGTTGCTGCGAAGGTGTCGCGCAAACCATTCTATGATCCACCACACAAGCGAAGTTGAGAATGCATCAAGGAATTCAACGTTTCTCTAGCTCGGGCTCAAGCAACGGAACCGCCCCCGCGAGATTTTCCGAATTCGCCAAAGCAAAACTATGACCGAACCCTATGATGTGATCGTGATCGGGGCCGGCCACAACGGGCTGGTGAACGCCGCCTACCTGGCGCGGGCCGGCCTCAAAGTGCTTGTGCTCGAAAAGCGGGAGATGGTGGGTGGAGCGACGGTGACGGAAGAGCTTTTTCCCGGCTTCAAGTACTCAGTCTTTTCCTACGTAGTCAGCATCCTGCGCCCAGAAATCATCCAGGATCTACAGCTTCCCCGCCATGGACTGGCCATCCTGCCGTTGCCCAGTACCCTGACGCCGCTTCCCGACGGAGACTACCTCTACCGCGATGACGACCACCATCGAACGTTGCGGGAAATTGGCCGCCATTCACCGCGCGATGTCGAAGCCTACGAAGAGTATGGCCATGCGATGTACTTCATGGCTAAAGCCATCCGACCCATTCTGGGAATGGTCCCTCCTGACCCAACCTCGCTAGACCCGCGCGAACTGAAGCAGCTGGCTGACCTTGGCTCGCACTTCCTCAACCTGGGCGATGAACACCTCGCAACCCTCATTAAACTCATGACCATGAGCTCTGCTGACTTCCTGGACGAGTGGTTTGAAACCGAACCGCTCAAGGCCACGATGTCTGCCAGCGGAATCATAGGCACTTTCATGGGCCCCCGATCGCCTGGAACGGCTTATGTGCTCTTACACCACTACATGGGCGAAATCGACGGCGTCTATCGTGCCTGGGGGTTTGCAAAAGGAGGCACGGGCGGCCTGGCAGAAGCGCTCGCCAGCTCCGCCCGGTCGTTCGGAGCAGAGATCCGCACCGATGCTCCGGTGGAAGCGGTAATGGTGCGCGGCAGCAAGGCCACCGGTGTCGCCCTCCAAGATGGAACCGAGCTGTCGGCTCACAAGG
>SDBT01013811.1_pt1 | contig 12918 bp, 4 predicted proteins | sample 2277101 | NCBI WGS metagenome assembly SDBT01 (sample SAMN10404973, study PRJNA504765) | marine sediment metagenome | isolation source: marine sediment core GS10_PC15, 103 cmbsf | place: Arctic Ocean: Southern Knipovich Ridge | collected 2010 | reverse complement strand
GATATCGCAGGAAGGAAATTCAGGGGAAGTATTTGCATTATAAGCACCCTTTGGCGTTTCAGGTGTAAGCATACGCAGGAAAATATTTTCATTTTCGCAAAGGATAGTAAAAGGTGATTCAGTATTCTCAACCGTAACCCAGTACAAACCAGAATGGTATCCCTTGAATTCAGGATAAATCAGGTTGTCAAAGCTTTCACCTGTAATTGTATTGTTGTAGGCCTTGTGCCAGACTTGGAGGGTATTTCCTTTCATGCGGTTTTTCCATACCCTGTAGGGTCCGTTACCCATCCACCTCATGCCTGTGATTTTCTCTTCGGGATAGCTGAAGCTTATGCCGGTATAGAGATAAGACCGTCTGGTTCGTCTTGCCATGTAATCCAGGTCGAATTTTAACAATCCATCTCCTCTCATGGTCCAGGTAATCTTCTCTATGCCACCTTCATACAGTGCTTCTACAATCACTTCGTTATTCTGTTTTGAATATTTCAACTCCATAAAAGTAGCATCAAGTCCAGCAGGCTGAGGTCCGCCATTAAATGATACGATACCTTTGCTGTTTTCCACTTCAACGAGTTCACCGGATGTTTTGTCAAAAGTCACCTGAATCTCTCCCCCTGTAACAATCACATAATTTCCCTTCTCGGCGAGAGAGGCTTTATTCGTGTTATTTTCTTCAATAATTTCCCTGGCAACCTGAAAAGGGATTCTCACCGGCCAGGTCCACTGGTATATCTCCCGGCCATGGGGATCTGAAGCAGCTATGGATAATACATCCCCATTGGAGATATCAAGAGGTACCCCAAGATATAACATGCCTTTTTCTCCGGGGGCTATATCCGGTGATTTTGCTTTTCCAGTGGCAATGATATGTGGCTGAACAGAATTTTCTGCCGGTAACGGCATTCTCAAGAGTTGCCATACAAAATCGCATTCCGAAAGATTGGTATAATTGAATTCATTGCTCAGTTCAAAAGAACCATTAAACGCTGCTGTTATATATTTACGGGGGAATTGAATGGGTGCCCATATCTCTTTTACTGTATAGTAGCTCCCTTCCTTTTCCCTGTAAGGTCCTACGATGCCATCGGCTCCATGGTTTTTATCAGAATCGTGCACACCTTTTTTATCCGTTCGAACCACTGCTTCATCTGAAAAATCCCATAGAAAACCTCCTGCTGAAAGGGGATCTGATTTATATAGGTTCCAGTAATCTTCCAATCCCGCTCCGTGTCCCCCGTCATACAGGCCATGAAGTAACTCTGTTGGGAAGTAAATAAAGTGGTTGTTCCGGTACCGATTGACCCCATAACTGTATTTTGGATAATGATGGGTATCGGTACCCTTGAATTGCCCCCATGGATGAATAAGCGGCCTTTTTTGAGGATCAAGAAGTTCAAACCATTTATCATTGGCAACATTCCAACCACCTTCGTTTCCGTTGTCCCAGATTACTATACTTGGATGATTTACATCGCGTTCTATCATTTCAGTGACCAGTTTTTCTCCTACAATGGAATCGTAGTAAGTTTGCCAGCCTGCTAATTCTTCCAGCACGAACAGGCCAATTGAATCACACACATCCAGGAAATGCTCATCGGGGGGATAGTGAGACATGCGAACGGAATTCATGTTCATGTCTTTCATCAGGTTCACATCTAGGATGCTCATTTCTTTACTTAGACATCTTCCGGTGGTGGGCCAGAAAGAGTGTCGACAAATGCCTTTAAATATAATTTTCTCTCCATTTACATAGATGCCATCTCTCTCTCTTATCTCAACTGTCCGAAAGCCAAATCGTTCCTTTACCAGGTGAATGATGTTATGATCCGACACGAGCGAAATTTCCACATCATATAAATGAGGAAACTCAGGTGACCATCTCTTAACCTCCCGGATCAGTGTTTCTAATGTTACCTTGGAACTATTTTTGGCAATCTTTTTGGAAAAAACCTGACCAATCTTTTTATGATCAGTTGTAAAAATTTGTGCCAGTAATGTGGCATCCTTTAACAGGTTTTGGATCTTGATTTCCGCTCGAAAAGAACCATCGGCCTTTGCGTCAATTGCTATGTGATTGATATGTTGCTCTGGAATCCCTTCTAGATATACCGGCCGGAATATACCTCCGAAAATCCAGTAATCAGCTTTTCTTTCAGCGCTGTTTATCGATTTGTTCGCTGAGTGCTTTGCAACGTTTACTTCTAATATGTTTGTTCTGCCATATTTTAAATTGTCTGAAATATCATATTTGAAACGGTAAAAGGAACCCTGGTGGATTGGCCCGGCTTTTTTCCCGTTAATTTTTACTTCCGTATCTGTCATCGATCCTTCAAACACAATATTGACCGTTTTCCTATTCCAGCTTTTGGGTACAGTAAAGCGGTGTTTGTATAATCCATGTTCTTTCCCTCTTACACTATCAGGATCGAGACCATAATTGTAGGTGCCGTACCCTTGTAATTCCCAGTTTGAAGGGACTTTGATTTTTGACCAGTAGCCCGAGTTGCGACCTTCTGTACAATAAAAATCCCACTCCTTTGCATCCTCAGGACCTTTGCCCGACAGGTAGATTACCTCGGTACTTTGGGGAAACAGGGTTGCAGGTATAAAAAAAATAAAAATCTGAAATAGTTTTATCATCGGTTCGAAGCTTTATCAAAATGAATGAATATGTTTTTATCTTTAATAGTACCCTGATTAAATCAATCGAAGAAACGAAAATAGAGCGTTATTTCCTTATCAAAATATCTGTAATGTTTGAAATAGTTCTTCTGGCTCATGGGGCCCAAGCGTACTGCATCCTTAAACTTGGTGCCGATTGGATTGATACCATGCAGGAATGAAATATTTCCTTCGGGAAATGGTGGGGCAACAACATCACTGTATCTGGTAACGGGTGGATCAGGGGTTAGCAATCTCAGAAAGACATCATCGGATCCACACAGTACCGTAAAGGAGTTGTTTTGTAATCTGAATTGCCCCCAGTAAAAGTCTTTATAATATCCTTTAAACTCGGGATAGTCATAACTCTCTCCTGTAATGGTATTGTTGTATTCCTTATCCCAAACATTTAAGGTTCCCCCCTTTAAACGATTTTTCCAGACCCGGTAGGGTCCCTGACCCATATATTTTACGCTTCTCACAATTTTTTCCGGCAAATCAAAAGTAAGACCCATATGCACACTGGAATCCGCCGGCCAATAAACAGCGTCCATCTGAAGCCAGCCATTTTCCAGCAGGGTCCAGATCAATGATTTAAAGTTCCCCGTAAATTGGTCTCGACCGTGGGTAAAATTCACATGAAGTGATACAATACCCTTATCCTTGTGTATTTCAACACCTTCATGGAGCGGTTCACCGTATAGAAGCCGAGGTCCGTTCCCAAACGGAATATGGGAATCTCCTTTCTCAACATGATGAAGCATGCCGGTATAGTTGTCAAAAAATATTTTGGTCCGATCAGCCGAAAGGATGATGAAGTCTTCATTTTGTTCAACTGCAGTCTGCATCCTGGTAGCATCACCCGAAACAATTGCATCGGCAATTTGAGCTGCTGTTTTTACCGGCCAGCTCCACTCAAATATTTCCATTCCATATGGATCTACAGCTCTAATAAGTAACAGATCAGATTTTTTCCAACCTTCGGGCAGTTCAATTGAGAGGATTCCGTTTTGCCCCGGTGACAGATTTACCGGATCCGTTGTACCTGTAAACAGGTTGGAGCCAGAAGTCTGGGAAGGGCCGGCCAGGTCAACAAACTCATAATGGAATTCACATTGGTTCAGGTTTGTGAAATGGTAACGGTTTTCGATCTTGAAATCACCATCAAATTCCGGAGTAATGTATTTTCTTTCGAAGTAAACTGGCGCCCATAGCTCCTTGATGGTATAAAAACTGCCCTCTTTTTCCCGGTGAGGTCCCACGATTCCGTCGGCAGCATGGTTCCGGTCATGATCAAGCGAATCATTGAGATCAGTCCGTATGATAGCCTCATCTGCGAAATCCCACAGGAAACCTCCCGCACATAAAGGATTATCCCACATCTGGTCCCAGTAATCTTCCAGGCCTGCACCACCACCCCCATCAAACTGGCCATGCAAGAACTCAGTGGGAAAAACTACATTCCTTCCATGGTGGTGGGTCCCATTGCCATAATCCCAATCTTCATAATGCTGTGTATCAGTTCCCCTGAAAACCACTGAGGGAAGTATCACGGGCCTTTTCTGGGGATCCAGCTGGTCAAAATGTTTTACTACTTCCAGTGTCCACCCTTCCTCATTGCCATTGCACCATATGATGATAGAGGGATGATTTACATCTCTTTTTACCAGTTCATGGACCAGCCTGGCTCCAACTATGGTATCATAGGCATCGCCCCAGCCTGCCAATTCATCAAGAACCATCAGTCCCAATGAATCGCAAGCTTCCAGAAAATGTTTATCGGGGGGATAGTGAGACATCCGCACCGCATTCATATTCATTTCCTTCATCAGTTTGACGTCGAGGATACTAATCTCCCTATTGGTTGTTCTACCCGATTCGGGCCAGTGGGAATGCCGGCAAACCCCTTTAAATTTGATTTTTACACCATTAAGATAAATCCCATCGTTTTTCTTTAATTCTATGGTTCGAAATCCAATCCGCTCTGTCACACTAAAAACTTCCTTACTGCTATAATCCGTTAAACTGATCTTAATCTTGTACAAATTTGGAAATTCAGGGGACCAGGGTATAACATCTGAAACCTTTCCGCATATTTGTTTTTTTGTTAATTCCTCGTAGGAAATAGCAGATTGAAAGGATGCCACTCTTCGATTGTCCTGATTAAATACATCCAGCTTTACCTGATCTCCTTTTTTGGCATCTTTGAGATCAATATCAACACATATATTTCCATCTGCCCTGGCATCCACAGCAAAATGATCTATATGCTTCTTTGGAAGAGCTTCCAGATAAACCGGTCGATAAATGCCTCCAAATATCCAGTAATCCGCAAATCGTTCTGCTTTATTAACCGACTGATTGGCTGAATATTTTGACACAGTTACTTCAAGAAGGTTTTCAGCTTCATAATCAAGATATGCAGTGATATCATACTTGAATCTGTAAAAGGAGCCCATATGCACGGGCCCAACTGTAGTCCCGTTAATTTTCACCTCGGTATCGGTCATGGAACCTTCAAAAACAATATTTATTATTTTCTCTTTCCAGTTCGCAGGTAAAGTGAATCTAGTTTTATACAGGCCTTTTTCCTGTGCCATTTTATCCCTTGGATCGTAACCATAATTGTATGAACCAAAGCCTTGTTGTTCCCAATTGGATGGCACCTCAATTTTTGTCCATTCACCCGATCTTCTGCCACCGGTACAATAAAAATCCCATTCGACGGTATTCCCGAATCCTGTTCCCGTAAGGTATTGGATTTCTGCTTCCTGTTCCTGTTTCTCTGAACAAGAGCAAATGGTAATTAGTAAAATTATCAGTAGGCTGTAGATTATCTTATTCATTACCAAGAATTTTTCATGAAACACATAAATTAATCCATTTCAGCCACATATACATCCGAACGTCCATGCATATGTGCATTGAAAGACATCCATTTTCCATCGTCAGACATGGTGCAATGCGGATGAGAAGCCTGCATGCTGTCCACATAAATGCTATTATGGGCAAATACTAATTCTGTCCTTGGTGTACCCCATTTATTCACCTCCTTCCAGTGAAAACCCAGAATATACCTGTTGGTAACCAGACTGTCGATAAATACTACATTTTTTGTTGTGTGTGCGCCGATGTGCCCATAGTACATGGATGGGAAAGTGCCTTCCCAGACAACATTTCCATTCATTTCTGCCACACCAATAAAGTGTGGATTGCATTCTGCTGAAAATTTAGGATTACATTCACCGTAAGGAGAGATGAACTCCTGATCTCCTTTCTCCTCGACTATCTCCCTCAGACTTTTATCATTAGAGGGACCGTGGTAGTAGACATGTGAACCGTCATAGTTCCAATTGGAGTGATATGCAAATTTGCATCCGTCATTCGGTCTGATCTCAGTTACTTTGCCAGAGGGAATATGAAGGGTCCATACCCTTGAGGTTTTTCCATTATCCCCCCTGCCATAGAAATGAGGAGGCAGGTCCTTATCAATCAGGCAGTAGTCAGGATCAACAGGGTTGGCTATTACATGGTTATTTCTACAGTTCTCATCCCTGTGAACTTCTGTCATTTTTCCGGTGCTTATTTCCAGTGTAAACAGGGAAGTGCCCACCCTCTTATTCCTGATTTCCGGTAGATCATTCCAATCCAGTTTGTTGCTGTTATATGGAATTAACAGGTATTTTCCATCACATGTTGCAGCAGCCCCTCCAAAGTTATAGCCTACATCATTTTTTTTACCCGAATGCAAAGGATATTCTATCTTATCCAGTGTAAATATGTCATACAGGATGATTTTATTCCCGGCGGTATATGCATAAAAAGAGGTATCAGGAACCACAGTGCCACTGCCGCGGAAGTGAAAATCATCACCTGGCTCCGTATGAGCCAGGACTTTTAAATCACCGTTTTCAACATTCGCACGGATCAGGGCAGAACCACTATCATTATCATTATAGGTGGAGAATACGATATGCTTGCCCAAAAAACCACTTTTGATATGATAGGTTGCTTTCGTGTTGAAATGTCGTCTTGATGTCAATCTTGTGATCGGCCTGTTGGTGCACTCATCAGGGAAGATGAACGATTCATTGAATTCTTCCCCTTTGAGCGGGATCCTGTCGGTATCTCTGATGCCAGGAGCTATCATGGATACATTGCCCGTTAGAAATGATGGTAAGCTCATCCCTGCAGTAAGTGCCATTGATGATTTAATCAATTGTCTGCGTGTAAATTTCATGATATCCTATTTTAGTGATACGCTTTGCTATTTTATCTTAAAATTACTTATTGATTTCACTAATCGTATATTCTACAACGTACAGTCCATCAATTTCAACTTCCGGAATGAAAGCATCCAGTTCTGTGATTGTTCTTCCTTTGGGGAGTTCAATGTTCCCGTATTCCTTTGTGTCAACTGCTTCTCCGCTAACTCCCTTGATCTGAACAGTAAGATTTACAGACCGGGCATCACCAAGATTCATAATTACCGGCCCAATAGAATCATTTGGGCCGTAGACCACATCCACATTATTACTCCCGGCCACCACCTGTTGAAATATCATCCCATTCGTATAAAAAGCTAATTTTGCATGCCCAAGGCAATCGATAAGAGGTTTCTTATAAGTACCCATATTAGCTCCGCCATGAAGACAACACCAGGAGAAACCGTCATAACCCAGCAGACGCTGCTTCTTCATGGATTCCCATGCACTGAAAGCCTGCCAGGCCTGACTTTCCATCCATTCATTTAGTTGAAGCTTTCTGCCTATACTACCCTCATCGTAATACCACTCGTAGGAATGAAGATTGTACCATGGCTTGCCTTTTACCAGAGACCAGTTCGGTTGGGCTGCAGATTCCTCATGTTCAAAATTGAAATAAGCCCTTTCCTGACTATTTAACAGGGAAGTAACAAATGGATCTGGAAATTTTCGAAGAACACTCCATTTTTTTCCATATCCAGTGAAACTATCCTGGTTTCCGCGGGTGATCATTGGTGCCCTGAATGCATCAACCGTTTCTATCTGATTGCCAAATATGTCGAGCGTACCAGCATCATTGTTGACTACAAAGACCCTGTTCTGCGAAGTTGGAGAGATTAACCTGGACGGATCTAAAGGGTATATTGCGTTGTGAACTTTTGTAAATATGCGGTTGGTTTCATCAACGGTGTAGGTTCTGCGACCAATTGGCCACATATGATCAGGCAATCCATAAATGACAAGTTCCGAATTGTTTTTAAATATTCTCACCGTTTCGGTTGAATCATAGGTTGTACCCCGGGGCCAGGGGTGATTGGCAACTTCCCACATGACGATGCTGGGGGAATTAAACAGTTGCCTTATATATTTGGGGTATCCTTCGAAATCCACATTCCAGTATTCCCCGTTTCGTATCCAGGCGGGGGTTTGCCAAATAAGCATCATGCCCAGCTGGTCACAAATCTCAGGTAACCTTGGATCATTAATCCCGTCTGGCTTGAACCTTTCTGTATGCACATGAACACGCATCATGTTTCCGTTCATTCTCTTGATCATCATGACCTCTTTCAATAATTCTTTTGCAGGCGGACACCGGGTCCACATAGCCGTCCGGTCGGGAGGCATATGGCACCCAAAGGTCTGGGCACCGTTTAGCATGGCCGGTTCCCCATTGATTTGAAACACTCCGCCTTCCTGGCTGATTGTCCGGATACCGGTGGTTAAAATATAATCATCCAGCTCCTTTCCGGATGCATCCTTCAGCAATACTTCCACTTTATATAAGGATGGATTATCACAAGTCCACAACAATGGATTCTTCACGTAGACCAACTTGTCAATCTCAATCCGGCTGCTCGGGTTGATCTGAAACGGGAATTCGGCCTCAGCTGCTATCTCCGGAGACTCCATTGGAAACCATGGATAATAGCGCACCTGTACCAAACCATTAAAACTTGTCATGGTTTTGTTCTCCACCACGATCCGATGTCTCATGGATGCTGTTTCACCTACCTCCTCAGCATGAACCAGCACTTCATTAATATAGGTCCGCTCAATAAGGTCCAGATGCATCCTTCCGGCAAACCACCCTGTATTTGGATCACCTCCGCCCGAGTGTGCCAATGGGACTTCCGCTACGGATGAATTGACGCGGACAGCAATCAGGTTTTCAGAGTTTGGCCTGAGATATTCACTGACATCCAGCTTCACGGGATAACGATTATTAATGACAGCAGCCACCCGACCATTGATCCAGATCTCCCCGCCGGGATCCAGGGTCTCAAAATTCAGAACGGCCTGTTCGAAATCCCCCACACTAATTTGCTGGCGCAGGTAAAGATCCTCCCCTGCATACCGGTTCCCACCATGTACCTTGGGAAGGGTTGTCTCTTCCCACCTGCTGTCATCATAATTTTGCCCGTTCCATCCTTGTATTGAAGGCGGTGTCATAACATCCTCATCCAGGAATATATGAAACATATAAGGAATTCCTTTTGTTTCTGTTGGCCTAAAGCTGACTCCATACAGGTTATCCAGACCAACTCCTTCATTAGCTGAGATCAAAAGAGATCCGATGCTGGTAATTCCGGTGTCCAGTTCAGTAAAATCAGCATAGAGCTTTTTATCAATATATAGGTTGTACCGGTTATTTACAAGGTCAATCTCCAGCTTGAAGGTGTGCCACTGATCAATGCCACATGTACCCTGTTTGATCATTTCTCCCCCGGTGGTATAAAAAAAACGGTTCCCATCATCTATACCTACGCTGGCTATGGAACGGTTCCCGTCAACCAGTGCAAGTGAAAACCTGCTGTTCGGGGAAGGGACCATGACGTCAAACTGAAGACTGAATCTCCATATCTGGTCGGGGATAACTTTTTGAAAACTGACCCCGGATGACTGAAATAGCAACGACTGACCGGTAACTTCAACACCATCAACAGTCTTCCATTTATTAAGATCAGCTAGTTTTCTGTGTTTATTTTCAGCACTATAGCCTATCCATTTCCATGTCCCGGGGATGATCCTGTTCCGAACCGCAGGCAATGGCTGCTTCTTCAGACGGTTTACCAGCTCTTCTGCTTCTTTCTCAGTAATAACCTTCGTATCAAGGTCAGGATCATCAAAAAACCGGCTGGCATATTGACCGTATTCATGTAGAAATGCTATGCGCTGATCCGTATCAAAATATTCCGTTTCACCATGAAAATCGGTTTCCCCGTTGGCCTTGCTGTCATCTGTAAAATATCTTAGCTCAAAGGATTCTGAAATGGATTGCGATGCCAGATTTGTTGATATCAGCAATAATACAAAGCACATAGCAAACCTTGCTATTTGTCCATACGATGAGCTAAGTATGACCGTGAGAACCTGAATATTTCTTTTCATAGCCAAAGACAGATTTAGCGATTACCTTCCTGAAATTCGGGGCGATAGGCCAATAAGTAAAATTCCTGTTCAAATGAGCTTATCTGATCACCCCTGGAATCGGAAAGATTCATGGTAACTGTGATAATGCTGGTACTTACCGGAATCACTGAAAGGTCCGTTTGTCCTGCTTTTTCCGAACGGCCGGCCTTAATACTAATAGTCTGCTCACCCTCGTGAATGACTTTTCCACCATGCGTAATAATCCAGGTAAGCAGTGCATCGTCATATTTCTTGTTACCATCGTTCACTATCCATAACTCCATGGTGTTCCCTTGTTCCAGAATCCGTGGAAGCGGCACAAGTTCCTGGTTGACCTGTGCCATGGCATAATAACCTTTTTTGGGTGCATTGTCGTGACTGATGACCGATTTAGGCCAGTATGCAGCCATTGCATCATAATAGTGGAACTGAAAATATCCGCTTATGCGGTTTGAAATTCGAAAGCCCTTGGTTACCTCGCTGAGAATATCTGCCTGAACTGTCTGGCTGGCCTGGATAACCTCTTCAAGACTTCCGGGAGTCTTTCCTCTCAGGCCAATAATCTGTTTAATATCTTTGGCCTGGGTCTGGACATCTCCCCATATGGTGTCAATGTCTCTGGCCGGGGTGGGGTCCCAGTGGACCGGGTAGTTGTTCTGCATGGTTTCATAGGAATCAAGTGCCTCGCCTCCAAACTCTCCTACGGTGACCATACGTTCATCCTCAGGAAATACTACTGTCCACTTGTCAGGACGATTTTGCCATATATACCACCCCTGATAGGTATGTACGTCGTCCATTACATTTTTCCACAACTCATTAGAAATGTCGTATCCGGATGTCCCGGTGACAGGATATGCTATGGCGCCTGCATGGTGTCCGCATATTGGCTTTACAATGCGGTCCGGATCAACAGCAAGGGCAGCTTCAACCACATTTGTTGGATTGATCTCCCACGGTCCGCGGTCCTTACCTGCTTCATTGGAGTTGGAAATGAAAACCACACCAGGATTATTGTAACACTCCCTGGCAAGTATGGCGGAGGTCTCATTCATTTGCGATAAGATTCGTTCCTCGATAATTTTCCAGTTGTCTTCAGACATATCTTTCATGTCAACTTCTCCCCTTTCATAGGGATGTCGTCCTCCCTGGTCCTGTTGAGACATGATCCCCAGACGGTCCATCAGTTCCCGCACTTCACGGAATTGAACGTGCTGGCAGGAACGTATGGCATTATAGTTTGCGGCTTTGAGTTTGAACATCAGATCCAGCAGTTCCTCTTTTTTACCCCAATGAGACAGCAGATTGAAACCCTGAACATTGGTGCCCCTTAAATATATTGGCTTATTATTGAGAAGTAAACGTCCGGCAGGCTCACCCTCCCTGGGGCTCAATTCGCTAACCATGTCAAAGGACCGGTGTCCAAAGAGAGCATCATCGCCATCAATAACCATGTCACCATCCTTTATAAGTACCCGGCATCTGTAAAGAAAGGGTGTGGCAGGTGACCATATATTTGCCCCGGGCATCGGAACATCAGTAATTATTCTGATTGAACCATCTTGAAATTCTGCAGGCATATCAACTGTATAGGACTTCCCTTTAAAATTCTCAGGGATGATTTGGATATTCAAGGAAAGTCTGTTGGCTGCAGGAGCAACAATATCTGCTTTTACCACACATTTCCCCTGTTCAGGATACCCTCGAACAAGGATTTTCGCCACTGATGCTTCTCCGGTTGTTTCAAGAAATACGCTTCGGTAAATTCCATATCCGGCACCCGACATCAGGTCATTTTTCTCATAGCCCAAATATGATTTTGCCGAATCTTTATATACCCGTTGGTGTTCTGCAGGTGGTGTAGGCAAAACACCCCAGTTGGACCTTGACATTCCATATAATTGCCCGGTTTTTATACGAACAGCAAGATTATTTTTCTTCTTAAGAACATCCGTGACATCAAATCTGAATGATTCATAATAAGTTAAATGATCTCCCAGAAATTTTCCATTTAGCCAGACTTCAGCCTCCCAGTCCACTCCTGAAAAATTTAAGAATACGCGTTTCCCGGGCTCCGGTATGGTCGCATTGAACGAGTTGCGATACCACAGGATGCATGATACTGTTGTATGTTGTTGTATATTCCTGTATCTCCATTCCGGTACCGTAGTTGGGACCCACTCCGAATCGTCAAAATCTTCCGTATGCCAGCGTTTTGGTTCAGGCATCGCAAGATTGTTGTAATCTCCCTGTTCAACTTCATATTTTGATAACCAATGATCGGAATCCAATGCCTGGCGTGATCTCAATTGCAGGGATTCAGGCAGACTTTGAAGGTAGGGTTCATACTCCAGATGCAGCTGAGACAATTTCTCCTGAAGTTCAGTTTGGTTTTTTGGGGGTGGTAAATAAGGGTCACTCTTTTTCACATTACAACCACTTAATACCAGAAGTGCAGTTGAGGCAAATAATAAGGATTTTTTCATGTCAATTAAATGTTTATATAATCGATGAACTACTGGTTGACGAACCGCAGGTGAACCGCACCCTCAAATAACATGTCCGGCGGATGTCCGGGTTCTGTAAAATTTCCCCATGTGGTATCATGGAGACTCTCATAATTAACCAGATTAAGAGCCCGCAGGGTAACCAAACCATCATCTCCAACCTGTGCCTGGCAATGCGTAGGGGTTTCGTTGTTCCTTACTACGGAAATCCCTGCTTCGCTCTTAACGGATTTTGCCATAAAATAATCAACATTTCGCCGGGTAGCCAGGAAATCAATCGGTGCATTATAACCAATCCCTTTGTCCACGGAAATGAGGTAGAAATCATGACTGTCCTCTTCAAAAGAGATAAA
>SDBT01013810.1_pt1 | contig 12918 bp, 19 predicted proteins | sample 2277101 | NCBI WGS metagenome assembly SDBT01 (sample SAMN10404973, study PRJNA504765) | marine sediment metagenome | isolation source: marine sediment core GS10_PC15, 103 cmbsf | place: Arctic Ocean: Southern Knipovich Ridge | collected 2010 | reverse complement strand
GTCGAACATATCGTCCTGTGTAAACGCTTTCACTTCATACAGTCTCTTCGCTTCACAATGTTCTGCGAGCATTGAAGCCATCGCCTGCGAGAAGCAACATCCTTCGCCTTCCCACCAGAGACCAACGATCCGTTTCTCTGAGTTGTATCGACCCCAAATCCTGACATGATCTCCACAGGTATCATTATCAGCATCGCCTATGAAGTAGAAAGTGAAATCAGAAGGCTTTGTAGGAATGTGACGGTGGTATGGATGTTCGCAGTGGTCAAGTATTCGGTCTTCGGGTGTCATTTGTTACCTCGTACTTGACTCGCTTTGATTGCTGCCGCTTGTTTCGCAGCCTTGGTGTAGGCAGCATCACGACTGGCTTTGTTACCGGCGGTGTATGTGTAACATGCACCATTCTTACCATACTTGTAACCGGGTTTCCCATCCTTGCTGCAACTTTGAATCGGCATTATCGATTCTCCCATTTGAGTTTGTACTCGTTACGCTCGCGACGAGTGGCTTCCAGGTCGAATACAATATATTTCATATCAAGACGCAACTGATTGAGAGCATCTTGAACCAACTTCAAAAGCTTCACTTTGCGATTGAGCAAGTTGTTCAATTGAATCAGTGGTCCTTGCAACCCTGACCGCAATTCAGACGGAAGTGTGTCGATGACTTGCGCCAAGATTTTGAGATCGGTATGGGTCTCCTTGGGTGGTATCACGGACATCATAATTCCTTTTCCTCTTGTTCTTGCTTGAGTTTCATGATTTGTTGGTCCAACGTTCTAGCCTGCCTCCTTGATTTTCAAGCATCTTGGATCAAGCAGATCGTGACTCTTGTTCAGAGCCTTCCGATACTCCTCGATCGGCACTTCATCTTCTGTCATATCGATCACGTAGATACCTGGATTGATGAAGCCATCCATGCAAAGGACATCCAGAATCAATCCGAGTTTGCGGGTGCCGAAACCACATCGAATGTCGAACACCTGTTGACCTATGTTGTTCACCGGGGGCAGAACTCCCGTAACGGCGAATTCTGGTGTCATCGCTCCTCGCGCCCCTGTTGCCTGCCTAACGTCGTAGTTCTCGATCTTGAGGACCAAACCAATGTAGCGTTCCAAATCCCTATAATGGACGCGGCAGTGTGAAGTGGTCGTCATTTTGAGGGGTGGTTTCGGTCCCACCCATGGTTTGACAGGTTTCGGCGGTCGGTATCGTTTGAGGTGATGTAGCACTGATTGCGCCTCCATGGTTGTCTTGATTATTTCCCTCTATGAAGTCTACCACCATTTCCGGACGCGGGTAACATAATTTCTGGATTTGAGGATCAAATTCAGGTCATTCCGGCTAAAATCGACTATTTTGGATATTTTTCAAGATAGATTTTGCTTTTATGGGAATTTCGTCGACTATTATATAGTAGAGAGGGAGATGCACACCTTAATTGAGGTATGATTATGCAGAGAGTTACTGATCTTTCAGACCCACAACGTTGCCAGGGGAAGGCTTCGGATGGCCAATGTCAAAATCTCTCGGTGATGGGTAGCAAGTATTGCGAAGTCCACGGCGGACGCGACATGACCGAAGTTCATGAAAAACGCGGGTTTCTATTGGCGAAGGCTGACGATAGGATTCGTTTGGCTGGCATCTCGAATGAGTTGGAGCCCGTCAAAGAACTTCGTGACTCCATCGCCCTTACCCACATGCTGATTGAGAAGCGGTGGAACCTCATCGAGAGTGATGCTGATCTTCTGATGGGGTGTGCCCCTCTGAATCAACTTATTCAGACCATGGAGAAGCTGGTCAACAGTTGTCATAAAGTAGAGACCAACCTCGGTGAGTTGTTAGCGCGACACGCAGTTTTGGCACTAGCCAAAGAGATGGTCAACATTGTCATTGACGAAATTGAAGGCATTGATGATTATGAAGCAATCATCGATCGCATTACCAGTCGTCTTATTGACACCGTCCGGAAAGCAGACAACATACCCAAAAATGCCCTTCCATCACCATAATATCTCACTGCGTTGCTTGCGATGTAGTGCATTTATGCCCATGCGGTGTTCCCGATCCCGGCGACACGATTACGATCAATGGTCCGGAATATAACCTCTCGGGTAGCCGCATTCATTTTGAGGTGTCCATGGAAATCCCGAAACTCTGTGTATGTGGCAATCCTATCAAGTTCAGCAATGAAGATTGTTGCGAAAATTGTTTCAGTTTACGGGCAGATCGTTTACACGGACGGAGTCAACGAATCAAACACTATCCCTGGCTCAAAGGAACACATGAAGACAATCAAACTCACGCAAGGGCAAGTAACTCTCGTTGATGATATCGACTACGAGTATCTCTCACAATGGAAATGGTATGCCAATTGGGACCTCAAACATTTTCGAGCGATGCGAAATTTATCAAAAGTGAATGGTAAACGGAAAACCATGCGCATGCACACGATAATTGCTCAACGCATGGGGATTGATTCAAAGATGATTGATCATATTGATCACAACTCTTTGAACAATCAGCGTTCAAATCTTCGGGTAGCAACGGGTAGCCAAAATCAACACAATCGAGGTTGTAACAAGAACAATACTTCTGGTGTAAAAGGTGTTTTCTTTCATAAAGGTGCTGGCAGATACCGGGCTCATATCACACATGAAGGCAGACAACATTACCTTGGACTCTTCGATACCATTGCTGAGGCAGAAGTTGTTGTGGTTGCCAAACGAGAAGAGCTTGTTGGAGAATTTGCTTGCAATTAGGGGACTATCATGATCAAAACAGGCGATATTATTGCATTCTCCGGTTTCGGAAGAAAATCAGTCATCGTAAATCTTGTCACATTCGGTTGGCCATTCTGGTATGCGAGTCACGTTGGCATCATCGGCGAGTATCAGGGCAAACAACTTCTGTTTGAATCAACTACTCTCTCCAATCTCCCTTGTGTTGTTCAGAACAAGCCATTCAAGGGTGTCCAAGCTATCAGACTGTCAGATCGAGTCAAAACATACAATGGTCGAATATATCATTATCCCGTGTATCGACCCTTGTTTGGCTTTGAAGAAGAACGTCTGAATGAATTCTTGCTCAGCAATATCGGTGTCCCATATGACTTATCCGGTGGGATGAGATCAGCCACTCATGGGTTATCTTGGCTAGAATCCAGATTTAAGGGTGAAGACCTCAATTTTATCTTCTGCTCTGAACTCTGCGCCGCCGCGCACGCAAGAATCGGTCTATTGCAGACCAGTAGTGCTTCGAGGTGGAATCCAAACCGCTTGATTCGCTATGAACGAAAAACAGGTATTCTCAGACGATCAAGGAGACTACAATGCAAAGACTTTTGATCCTCTCAGTGCTACTGTTCGCAGGATGTGATGAAACAGTAACAATTGACTTGGGTAACTGGAGTTCTGTTAGCCCAGCCATCTTCCGACAAGACTATGATTATCCCGACTACAAAGTGGAGCGACCAACAGTCAATCTTGAAACAGTATTTCGAGAACATAATTGGCTAGGACCACAAGGCGAAGGCAGTTGTGTACACAGCACGCTAATTATGCTCTTCAGATGGCAGGGGCAATTTGAGATGGCTGACTATTGGCGAGCGAACTTTGCTGATGGTGAATACGCATCAGCCCTGGCGGATAAGATGGATGCCGCCGGCGTTCGGTACGCTTACACATCTCGCAAGAGTGCCGTAGAATTCTTAGAGTGGGCTTGCGAGACGAGACGAGGTTGTGGAGTCGCCGTCAACAACCGTGCCCATATGGTAATGCTGGTGTCTCTCGATGATGAGTGGGCTTGTCTTTTAGACAATAATTTTCCTGAGAATTTCAAATGGGTTCCCAGAGAAGAGTTCATGGCAGATTGGTTAAGTTCCGGCTCATGGGCTGTGACACTCGTAATGAGTTCACCGCCTCCACCTTTACCCTTTGACTAGGAGACGATTTCTATGTCTATCACTTATCCACCTCAGTATAATGGGTGGGAAGATATCCGCAATGACACATTCATGTACATCACACATACTCCTGTTCCAGTAGCAGCAGACGTTACAGGAAAATGGTCTCTCACGGCCGGTGCAACAATTAACGGAAGTGGCTACATCTCATTGATATCCGCGACGGCTGTAAATGCTGTAAGGTATATTCCTGGAATCCTTGGCGGGCATCTCTACACTGTCACAGTTACAGTTGATTCAGTGACTGTCGAGTTGATAGTCTCACTCGGGGGTATTGATTGTTCACCCATTGTGACTCCTGGTACGTACACTTACCACATGAGACTCATTGATGGTCGCCCTCTACGTCTGGCCGCTAGTAACGACAGCATTGTCATCTCACAAGTAGCCATTGTGGCAGAAGACCCATTCAATTTGAGTCTTATTGATGGAGTCGAAATCCGTGATGTATAAAAAACCACTTTTATGGAGGAGAACCAATGACGATTTTTAACGAGACACAATGGGATGCTGGCGATTCTGTACATGGCGTTCCGATGAGACCTGTAATGAGTCCGATTCCCGTGGATGTTGACGCCAAGTGGACTCTAACCAACTGGACCATTGCTGCAACTCTTCTGGATGCGAGTGCAGTAGCTGCTTCGAGCACCGCTGCACGATATATCCCCGGTGTTCTCGAAGGGCATCTGTACAAGGTTACCATTGTTGTGGCTGCTACTGATGAAGACCTCGTCGTAACAATGGGCGGTGTTTCAGTTGGGACAATGGCCTCGGCTGCCACGTATGTCTATTACGTTCGACCTACAGATGGTCTTCCATTTCAAATCGCAACCACTGCGGTATCTACCACAGCGTCGGTTTCCTCCGTCGTAGTCGAAGCCGTCGACCCCATGAATTTGGACTTGCTTCCCTCGGAAGTCACTCCGGTTCAACTCTAAACCCCGATGAGGAACCAATGAAACGAATCCTTTTGACACTCGCGTGCCTGTTGGCCTTCGCGGTGTCTGCATTCGCCACCGAAGAGCGAATGCTCACGCTGCCACAAGACCAAGGGGCATGGTATTTGACAACCTTCGGCGACCCCGACGATGTCAAGTACGCCGAACTGAAAAGCTGGCTCGTGTCCAATGCAGGACTCACCACGCTTAGGACCCAGGTCCGATTCAACGAGTACACGACAGATCAAGTACGATATCAGCGTTACACGAAGGATATGCCCGGATTGCCGTGCATTCGCCTTCAGAACGAGAAGGGTCTTGTAGTCTCCGAATTTTGGGGAGACAACATTCCGACAACATCGGCGGCTCTCTACAAAGGTATCAAAGGCGATCTGCAAGATAAGACGAGTTGGGGATGTCTCAGACGACGCCGGTGTCCGAAGCCGAAGCCGCCTGTTGAACCGCCCGCTCCCCCAGTAGTTGTACCCGAGCCGCCTGTCGGTCCTCCGGTACTTGATGATCCTGATCCTGAACCCGAACCCGAAGAATCCAGACTCTGGTTGCTTCTGGTAGCCCTCGGTGCTCTTGGCGGTGGAGCCTTTGGCTTTGTTCAAGAGTACAAAGCGGAGCACATGAAACCTGGTCCGACTTCCGTAAAACTGTAACCAATGACCGTTTGGTCACCTGATTCTTTCACTGGAGAAACAACATGACACTGTCGCTTTTGCACATCGTTTGTATCGCCCTTGCTGTCGCCGCTGCCTACTTCGCCGTGAAGTGGCTGTTCCGGAAGGACACTGAGATCGAGAACCGTCGGCGCAGAGCCGTCGAACTGTCCGCGAAACTCACCGGACTTGGCTTCAAGTCAATGGCTGAGTTGTTCATGGACTATGCCGTTGGGGATTACAGCGGAATGTTTTCCAAGATGGCCATGGTAGTCGAGAAACTGAGGGGCAACGATAAGGATATCTTGGCCGATCTGTCGGACGTGTTCGACAACCTCATGAAGATAAAGCTCGCCACCCAAGAGGGACGTGCCCTCGTCAGATCGGAACTGGAATCCGTCGAGCAGATGCTGGCTCCCGTCGCCCCGGCTCCCGTCGCCCCGGCTCCCGTCGCCCCGGCTCCCGTCGCCCCGGCTCCCGTCGCCCCGGCTCCCGTCGCTCCTGTCGAGCCCGTAGTGGCTCCGTAAGGAGGTTCCAATGAAAAGGCACTTCCTACCTGTTATTTTGCTCGCGTGTCTCTGTATGGGCTGTACCGGTGTCACAATTGAACTTCTGGGCCAATCCCTTGTCCAGGAAGAAATCGTGGTGTCGGACCCAGAACCAGAGCTAACGCGGGAAGTGCTCTTCTTCACTTTGCCTGGTTGCCCTCCATGTGAGCAAGCTAAGCCGCGTGTCGAAGAGATGCGGAAGCAGGGTTTGAAAGTCACCGAGGTTGACGTTTACGAGCAGCCTGATTTGGCACGCAAGTACCAGATCACGCAGACACCAACTTTTGTGGTCTTAGAAGATGGCGTAGAGATTGAGAGGACGAGTGATATCATTCTCTTGGTCACAATCCTGGTGAAAATATTCGCCTGGATTCTGCCGCTTCTTCTAGGATAATTATCACCATCAACTGGTCAACCCTGCCTTGTGCAGGGTCGATCCTTTAGGGCTCTGTCCGGGCAGGAGAGCCCTAAAGAATCGGAGACTGCAATCAATTCGTCCAAGCTAACCCAAAGGAAACCCAAATGAAAATCGATCTCCCGCATTGTGAACACATGGTACAGGTACTTATGAATTCACCCGCCGGTGAATGTGTTAAAGTGTTTGATAGTTCTCACAAGTCCTTCGAGATGGAACTCCCAGAGGATGTTCGCGAAGACGAAGTTGAAGTTTTGGCAGTCGCTTTGGACGAATGTGGTTTTACCATTGGCGAGATGAGCTATCTGAAGGAAGCCATTGAACCTGAAGACGAGGATGAAGACGATGAAGACACTCCTTGTGAAGCTGATGAGGAAGCTGATGAAAGCCCTCTTGATGAAATGGCTGACGAGGAAGCTGACGAGGAAGCTGACGAGGAAGCTGACGAGGAAGAGCTAGAGAGCATGGATATTGACGACTATGGCGAAATCAAGTGATCGCCCTCGACGACTGAGTAAGTTGGTACTGTAAAGTGAGATGACCTATGTCAAATTCCTTCTATGTGTATGTTTACCGCGACTCTGCTGGAAATCCCTTCTATGTCGGAAAGGGCCATGGTAATCGATGCAGACATCATCTACATAGGTGTAATAATTCTAAACGACATCCATACCAGACGATGTTTTATAGAAAACTCCGTAAAATGGCTCGTTTGGGGGAGAAACCTATCATCGAGATTATCCTCGATAATCTCACGGAGGAAAATGCCCTTCATTGGGAGAAGCATTATATTGCTCTTTGGGGCAGGAGGGATATCAAAACTGGCCGCCTGTGTAATCATTCAGATGGCGGCGAGGGTCCAACTGGTCATCGACACTCAAAAGAGACTCGTGAAAAGATGTCCAAAGCAAGAAAGATTTCTATTATAGCATTGGATGTTGTCACTGGTGAAGACTTGATGGAATTTGACAGTACAACCAATGCCGCACGTTTCTTTGACTGTTCGCTATGTGCAATCAATGGTGCTGTTCGAGGCAGGACTCTCATCTCTGCTGGATGTCGCTGGAGGTATGCTACTGAAGTCTATCAACGGTTTGATGAATCACTTGCTGATAAATGCAAAGCAAATAAGATTCCCGTTATTGCAATGGATAGCAAAACTGGTGAAGACTTGATGGAATTCGACAGTGCAACAGATGCTGCACGTTTCTTTAATGTCACGAAATCTTCAATAAACAGTGCTGTTCGAGGCAAAGCTAAAACATCTGCTGGATGCCGCTGGAGGTATGCCTGATGGATTTGATGCAAGAACTCAAGATGACAATTGCTGATGGATTGCAAAACCAATCGCTCACTAATTGTCTTCGGTGGGCGGCTCATCGGAGAATTATGTCCGGTGATTTCTCTGGACCATATTCAACAAAGTATCATCCTTGGGTCAAAGAGTTGCATCTTAGTAAGGCACCTTTCAATTATTGCATGAAAGCCGCCCAAATGGGGTTGACAGAAAATCTCATTAACTGGGCTTTTTACGCTATAAGTATGCTGAGGAAGGATGTGCTTTACGTTTTACCCACCAGCCGCAATGCCAGTGACTTTTCAAAATCCCGTTTTAATACAGCCCTCAAACTTAGCCCGTATCTCAATTCAATCTTCACGGATGTGAATAGTATTGAATTAAAACAGGCAGGCTCCAACACTCTTTATATTCGTGGTAGCCGGGGTGATGCCAACTTGAAGTCGATCCCAGTTTCTGTTCTTCTATTGGATGAAATTGATGAGATGAGTCAGAGGGCAATTAGTCTTGCTCTGGAACGTCTATCTGGTCAATTGAGTAAGACAGTGTGGGGTATCTCTACACCGACTGTGCCGGGCTTTGGCATCCATAAATTGTTCAAGGATTCGACCCAAGAGAATTTCTGCTTTAAGTGTCCCTGCTGTGGTCGGTGGACACGACTCATTTGGCCAGACTGTGTGGAGATCATCGGTGAGGGCGTGCATGACCAACGATGTCATGAGTCTTTTCTCAAATGCAAAGAATGTGGTGGCAAGCTGGAGCAACAAGCCAAGCCAGAATGGCTTGGGAAAGCCCGGTGGGAGATTGGCAATCAGAATGGCAACCCAGATATTCGTGGTTTTGCCATTAGTCAACTTTACTCTTACACAGTATCTCCTGGTGAGTTAGTAATGGCTTACTTCAAGGGCTTCGGCGATGAAGCAGCCGACACTGAATTTCATAATTCCAAACTTGGACATCCCTATATCGGTGATGGGGCAAAAATTACTGAAGAGGATATTGAGGCTTGCATCAAAGGTCACTCGAAAGAAGATGCACGACCTGTTGGTGGTGAGCGAATTATCACCATGGGACTTGATCAGGGAAAATTCAACTATGTTGAAATCACCGAATGGTTCTTCGACCATTATGCCAATGACCTTAACGTGGCGGCTCGTGCAAAAGTATTGTATGAGTCTAAGTTCCATGAGGAAGACTGGCATATTGCTGATGAATTGATGAGGGAATTTCAGGTTCAGTCTTGCGTGGTGGATGCTGATCCACAAGTGATGGAAGCCCGGCGTTTTGCAAGAAGATTTCCTGGATATGTTTGGCTGTCTCGTTTCCGTCGAGGTGTAACAGCAAAAGAGATTTCGGTAAGTGATGATGATGATTTTGCCCCTATAGCCACCGTGGATCGCTCAAATTGGTTTTCCGCAGCCCTTGGCAGATTTCGTCAACCAAGACGTATCATACTTCCTCGTGATGTATCAATGGAGTACCGCCAGCATATTCAAGCCCCGATTAGAACATACATGCGAGAGGGAACAGTTGAAGAAAAACGAAAACGACAAACGGACAATCTTGTGTCAAAATACATATCCACCGGCGAAGATCACTTTGCACTCGCCCGAGTATATTCTGAGATTGCTCTGCCGTTTGCGGCGAGTCTCACGAGTGGGGAAGACATTGAAAAATTTCTTTAAGGATAATTATGAAGAAATGTTCCAAGTGTAAAAAGACTAAGCCACTCAAAGAGTTCGTTAAGGATGTGAATTGTCCTAATGGTTATCGGTCTTATTGCAAAATATGTAATAATAAGTTGGCTACTCAGAATCGAAGAACACGTCGAACCCGATTAGGTACTATTGAAGTTCATTCAAAGGAGTGTCAATCTTGTAAACGTGATTTACCTGCAAGCGAATACCATTCTTTTATAGATTCAAGAGATGGTTTACAAAGTAAGTGTAAATCCTGTGTGCGGACTCTTCGTCAAAAGAAAAGGTCAGAAAATCCAGATCATTATTATGGAATTCGTTTAGAGAGAGTATTTGGGATAAGTCTTGAAGAGTACCAAGAAATGGAGAAAAATCAAGATTACAAATGCGCCATCTGTAATACTACTGATCCCGGGACTCGCAAAAGTAAAGGTGCTCTCAAAAGTCACTTTGCTGTAGACCATGACCATCAAACTGGAGAGATTCGTGGCCTCTTGTGTAGTAAATGCAATGCTGCCATTGGATTGTTGGGTGATAATCTTGAAGGGCTAGAAGCCGCCACTGCTTATCTGAGGAAACACAAACATGGCCACTAAGAAGATAATCGACTTTCGCCTCCCAGGATACCTGACCACTCAGACTACCTGGCAGAAATACCGGTTGACCTATGCGGGAGGCCAAGAATATCGGGAAGCCTACCTGGAGAGATTTACTTCACGGGAAACAACGGCTCAGTTCAATACACGAAGAGACATCACCCCTATCCCGACATTCGCTAAAGAAGCCGTCAAAGATATTCGGAACGCCATCTACCAGCCGATGATCGACATCGTTCGTAGAGATGGTAGTGACGCTTATCATCAAGCGATTGTGGGCAAGGAGATGGGAGTCAACCGCCGTGGCGCAAGCATGAATGCCTTCATGGGTCAAGAAATTCTGGAAGAGCTACTGGTGATGGGTAAAGTTGGTATCTTCATAGATGCCCCTGAGATTCAAGCCTCACCAACACTTGCTCAAGTCGGTAATTTTCGACCTTTTGTGTATCCCTACAAGATCGAAGACATCCTCAGCTATGCCTGTAGTGATCCCGAGAATCCCTCGGAATTCAAGTCATTGCTTCTGCGAGATACTGTGATTGAATACGACGGTTCTTCAGGACTTCCTACCGAGGAAACAACTCGTTACCGGCACCTTTGGATCGGCGATGATGGCTACGTGTGGATTCAATTCTACGATGTGGATGATCAGCCTATTGATCGCGATGGTAATCCATCTGGTCCTCTTCGGATACAATTGCAGAGAATCCCGTTCACTCTTCTCGACATTGGACAGAGCCTTCTGATTGATGTTTGTGAGTATCAGGTTGCTCTTTTGAATCTGGTGTCATCGGATGTGAACTACGCCCTCCAAGCTAACTTCCCGTTCTACACCGAACAGGCGGACATGCGGAAGGTGGGAAGCCACCTGAAGAATACGGCCAATCCGGATGGAACGGCCACCCAAGGTGGACAGGGAGCCCACGACAAGGAGATCAAAGTAGGGACGACACAGGGTCGACGCTACGACAAGGAAACTGATCGCCCTGGTTTCATTCACCCTTCGAGTGAACCTCTGAAAGCCTCCATGGCTCTCCAAGAGAAGATGGAAGGTGATATCAGACGACTGGTAAGCCTCGCAGTCTCAACACTTGCATCACGAGCCTCGGCTGATTCCAAGGCGATGGATAACCGTGGACTCGAAGCTGGACTGTCATACATCGGTCTAAAACTCGAAGCGGCAGAACGTCAGATCACTGAATTCTGGGCTGCCTACGAATCGGCTGATATAGGAAATCGCAGGATTGCTACTATCAAGTATCCAGATCGGTACAGCCTCAAAAGTGACGAGGATCGTATCGAAGAAGCTGGAAAACTCAGCAAGGTTATCATGGGCACGCCGAGCACGACCGCTCGAAAGGAACTCTGGAAAGTAACGATCATGACTCTGCTCGGTGGCAAAGTGAGCCCCGATGTAGTTGCCAAAATCACAAAAGAGATTGATGCGGCTGGATTTACAACAGCCGATCCTGAAGTAATCATTCAAGCAAAAGACGCTGGTCTTGTTGGCGAACAACTTGCTTCAATTGCTCTTGGTTTTCCGGATGGTGAATATCTTCAGGCGCGTAAAGATCACATCGCACGGATGGTAGCAATCGCAAAACACCAAGGTGTCATTGACAAAGCACCTATGGGAGCAGCCTCACGAGGGGTTGTCGATCTCGACGATGATCCGGCAAACTCCGGTTCGGCAGAAAAAGCTGAGAGTCGTGATACCACATTCCAAGATACCACTAAGGACCGCACTCGCGGAAACGGGAAATAAATGCTTGAGATCAGAGAAACACTCAATACCAACGAGTTGAACCATGGTCACACAGTAGTCGGGACAACAGCGGTACAGTTGACAACCCAAGACAATAAGCTCTTGAAAGGTCTTTTGATACGTGCGCCAGGTAGCGATGACCCTACACCCAATACTAATTTTATTTGGATTGGCCTCGCTAGTGTAACAGCTAATTCAGATGTAGGTACGGGAGGTATGCCTCTTTCACCTGGTGAATCATTCGTCTTACCTGTTGATGATCCTTCAAAAGTGTATGTCATTTCAGATACAGCCTCACAAGAAGTGGCTTGGATGGGAGCATGATATGGCTTTTGGTACATCAATGTTTAGCCAACTTGGCTCCTGGGGAAAATCATTCAAATTTGCAGTACGTTCAAGAGTTCCAGGTTTTCCACCTTGGGCTACATCCGCAGATTGGTCAATAATTAAGCCCGCTCTTGATAGGCGTATTGAAGCCTATGGGTCACTTTTTAATGACACTGCTTCCACTTTTGGAGACCTCACTGGTACTACTAAATGGGATGGAGGTGTCTTAGCTCCAAATGGGATGATTTATGGCATACCACGTAATTCAACCTCAGTGGTGAAAATTGATCCAACAAATGACACTGTCTCCACTTTTGGTAGTCTCACTGGTACTACTAAATGGACTGGAGGTATCTTAGCTCCAAATGGTAAGATTTATGGTATACCACGTGATTCAACCTCAGTGGTGAAGATTGATCCAACAAATGACACTGTCTCCACTTTTGGAAGTCTCACTGGTTCATCCAAATGGGCTGGAGGTATCTTAGCTCCAAATGGGATGATTTATGGCATACCATATGGTTCAACCTCAGTGTTGAAAATTGACCCAACAAATGACACTGTCTCCACTTTTGGAAGTCTCACTGGTTCATCCAAATGGGCTGGAGGTGTCTTAGCTCCAAATGGGATGATTTATGGTATACCATTTAGTTCAACCTCAGTGGTGAAGATTGATCCAACAAATGACACTGTTTCCACTTTTGGAA
>SDBT01013809.1_pt1 | contig 12919 bp, 19 predicted proteins | sample 2277101 | NCBI WGS metagenome assembly SDBT01 (sample SAMN10404973, study PRJNA504765) | marine sediment metagenome | isolation source: marine sediment core GS10_PC15, 103 cmbsf | place: Arctic Ocean: Southern Knipovich Ridge | collected 2010 | reverse complement strand
CAGTAGGTGACCCCTCGAAATATATACCTCGGTTCTACGTGGAAACAGCCGATTATGTGTGTGTTTTGCTAAGAATCTTAGCTTTTCTTACGTAACCCCTTGACTTTTAGGCATTTATGTGCTATACTTGTGGTATCTAGAGAACATAGGACGTCAACTTATGTGCTCTTTTTGTTTAATAGGGCTATAACTCTATGTGCGAACAGCCGTTACGACGAGTAAAAGCACGGTTGCTGTACGAAAGATCACTTAAAAGGGCCTATGGCAAAGGATCAACTAAGCGAAAAGCACCTAAAAGCGTTAGAATTACTCAAGCGCAATAGGTTATCTATACCTGATATAGCTAAGCAGGTAGGTATAGATGCTAATACCCTGCACAATCTTATCAACAAAGCCCCCTCTACCGGCGAACTCGGCCGGCTCTTCCAAGTAGAATTCAAGAAAATAGACCAAATCGTAGAAGAACGCACTAATCGTAAGATGATCCAGGCTAGGGAAATCCTCTATGATAGGCTCTTAGCGTGGGTTAAGACCATTAAGAACGTAACTGACATCACTACGAAGACTAAGCACAAGATGCTTATAGATGCTATCAACGCTATGAACAAGGCTTATCCGCAGATTAACATAGAGAGCTATACCTGGAAGACAGGTATGAGCCAGGAGGATGCCCTTAATGAATTTCGAAGACTTACAGCAGTGGCAAAAGAAGCGACTATCGGAGGAAGAATTCAGAAAGCTATCGAAGGAGGATCAATCCAGATACCTCTACCTCCTAGACAAGCTGACCAACTTCCAGAAGACCCACAAGCTTCTCGCCTACGAGCCCCATCCCAAGCAGAAGAAGTTCCACCTATCGAAGGCTCCGATCAAGGCGATATTCGGAGGTAACAGATCAGGCAAGACTACCGCGGGTATGGTAGAGTTCCTGATGCATATGACAGGGCAGTACCCTGAATGGTATCCGGAGTACAACAGGTTTCCACGTGGAAAGCTTATAAAGGGCCGTATGGTGGCCCAGGACTTCCAGAACAGTGTAGGCGGAGTCCTCATACCAGCCATCGAGAAGTGGATAGATGCGACAGTAGGTGGCGCGTTCATTGAAAAGCGTATTCGTAACCCAATAGGTATACCGGTTAAATGGGTGTTTAAGAATGGAAACTCCTTTGACATACTAACTTACGAACAATCAGTTGAGCAGTTTGAGGGGTGGGCAGGGGATATTGCATGGTTTGACGAACCCCCTCCTCGTGATAAATACATAGCCACTCGTAGGGGCCTTGTAGACACGAACGGAAGATGTATGCTTACCCTAACCCCCCTCAAGCAGCCTTGGATCTATGATGAGATATATGTTAATGATGACCCTAGCTATGAATGTGTGACCATGACTATATGGGATAACCCCTGGCAGGATGAGGAAGCCATCAAGGTATTCGCTAAGGGTCAGTCAGAAGAGGAGAAAGATGCCAGGCTATATGGCAAGTTTAGGCACTTATCAGGCTTAGTCTTCAAGGAGTTCGATCCCGAGATACACATCTGTGAGCCTCCTAAGGTTAAAAGTCATTGGTCAATCTACTTTGCTATAGATCCTCACCCTCGTACCCCAACGGCATGTCTCTGGTTAGCCGTAGATGAGAACGATCAAATGTATCTCTATGATGAATTATGGCTGGCAGACATGACTGCTAAGGAGATAGCTCAAGCCATTAGAGCTCAGGAAGCCGATATGCCAGCTAGGTTTAGGTACATTGACCCTGCTATGGATAAGGACAACGAGCTTGCCGGAGGCTTTAATGTACGTAAGGATCTCATGAAGAATGGGATCCCTTGTAGGAGAGCTAACAACGACTTTGATTATGGCATCTCAAGTATCAGACAATCTTTAAGACCTAACTACTTACCACTATTAAACATACACATACCTAAGCTACGTATATCAAGGCACTGTAAACACACTATCTATGAGTTCCAACACTACCTATGGGATGAATACACTATGAGGCCTGAGGATCATACGGAGAAGCAGAAGGCTAAGAAGCTTAATGACCACTTTATAGACTGCCTTAGATACATTCTTAATGCCAGGCCTAGGTACTTTAAGTTAGATGAAGAAGCTGTAGAGGTACACTACACAGGGACTTACACCAAGTACCCAACTAAGAAGTTGGTATCCGGTCGTAGTTCCTCATACTTTGATTTAGTTGAGAGGAAATAATGCCAGATAAAGATCCTATGGTTACTTATATTGTGAAGGAGTTCGAACGTTATGACACCCACTGGTCTGAGAGATTTGCTAAGGCTGAGAAGATCTATAAAGCTTGGAGGGGAGATCCCTCTCCAAGGGATTATGATTGGCAGAACCAGGTACATGTCCCCTTGATGGTTGAAGGGGAGCAGACTATATCACCGCGCATATTCACCGCTTTATTTCCTACCGAAGCTCCTATAGATGTCCAAGTAGAAGGGGATGCGGATCCAAAGCATGGGATTATTCTTAAGACAGCTATACAGCATTACTTTAAAGTAGCTAACGTACAAGGACATACACTGCCGGCTATATCCCAAGCTGTCCTATTTGGGACTGGCTATGGTGAGGCCGGCTCATGGCTTGTTAAGAGAAGCTGGTTAATAGATGAATTAGGGGAACGAAGGAATGTAATACAAGAGTCAAGGCCAGACTGTTCCTTCGTATCCTTCTTTGAGATGTTTCCGCATCCAGCTAAGATCTATATGTGGGATGGCCTCCCTATCATACGTAGACGCTTTGCTGATGCGGAGTATCTCAAATCCCTAGCAGATAACCCACGCTTCGACTTTAAGAACCTCAAGGAGGCCCTTGAATCAGAGAGCCCTGTATCTAAGGCTAGTATCATCTACGGATCAGATGGCAGGCCTATAGAGGCTAAGAAGCGTGAGGAATATGAAATTCTAGAGTATTGGGGTCCATGGGATGAGTCTTATAAAAAGGGCGACAAGGTTGTAACGAAGAAAGCAGTTCCATATTGGATTACGGTTATCAACAGAAAAGTAATGATAAGAGGTATTCCTAATCCGTTCAACCACCAGTTGCCACCTTACTTTAAGATCAGACTATTCGTGGACCCTAAACCTTCTTGGTTCGGTGTAGGTATAGGTCAGGTAGGCTTATCTACTCAAGATAGAGTAAATAAGATAGTAAACCAACGCTTGGACAACGTTGACTTAGTGCTTAATAAACAGGGTGTGTATGATGGGAACGATACCCTATTAAATACTAAGCAGCTGTTGGTATCCAAACCAGGTAAGTGGCATAAGGTTTCTGATGTTAATACTTCTCTTAAGCCCTTTGAATTTGGTGATGTGACTGTATCTTCGTATAATGAAGAGAAGCTAGCTAAGAACGACTTTAAAGAGGCTACAGGCGCTGTGACGCCCTTACAGCCTGGGGAAGAGGAAAGGGGTCAACATCGCACTGCAATGGGCATACAGCTCCTCCAGGGGGCAGCAGGCATGCGTTTCAAGCCTGTCTTAAGGATGATGGAGCTTGAAGGTATCCAGCAGATAGCTATGTTCTTCTTCAGTAACCTCCAGCAGTTCATGACCCACTCTCAATGGATTCAGGTAGTCGGTCTAGAGGGTCAACAGGCCCCTGTACCTTTCCAGTTAAAGCCTGAGCACTTACAAGCTAAGGTCTTCTTTATCCCAACGGGTATATCTGAGACTGTTAATAAAGAGATGCAGATTGGACAACTCCTTAGGTTTAAGGAGGTTACGGTTAATGATCCTACTATTAATAGACAAGAGATCAATAAGCGCATAGCTGAGCTATTTGGGTTTAAGGATGTTGAGAAGCTTCTAGTACAGAAGCCTAACACCATGCCTGATATGCCTCAAGATATGCAGGATAGGATATCACAACGAATGGCAGAAGGAGCTGACCCTAATCAAATCAAGAATGAGATGTTAGGGCCACGTCCTCCTGATCAACCAGGGAGGCCTGGTGGATAATGCCTACAGGATATTACGTAAGAACTAAAGAATACAGAGAAAAGATGAGTAAAATTGCTAAGGATAGAGGATATGGTCTATGGAGTAGAGGGAGAATTCCAGCGTTTATTCTTCGTGGAAAACACCATCATCCAAGTGGTGAGAAATGTTCTAAGTGGAAAGGTGGCGTTACTTCTGAAAATAAAAAAGTAAGAATGGGTAGAGAGTTTATAGAATGGAGAAGAAGGATCTTTGAGAAAGACGAGTATACTTGTCAAGGATGTGGTGAACGTGGTTATATAGAACCTCACCATCTTTGTTCTTTTTCTGAATATCCGCAATATCGTTTTGAAGATTGGAATGGGCAAACTCTTTGCAGAGATTGCCATGTTGCATTGCATTGGGGGTGATTTTACGGATAGCGAACAAGCTAAAGAGTTAAATCAACACCCACATTGGGAATGGATTGAGGGTGAGTTTGATGTACTTATTGATAAAGCTAGAGCTTCTCTTGAAATCTGTAGGCCTGAGGATGCTTTCAAGCATCAGGAGAAGATAAGGATTTTGAAGTTACTAAAGCGTCTCCCTCAAAATGTAATAGATCGAGAGACGTAATGTCCAGCAAGACGTTAAACTGTTTAAGGAGGCCTAAGTGCCTGAACCAATAGAGGGCGTTAAACCACCAGTGGATCCAGCCCTAAATCCGCAGCCAGCACCGGCTGGCGTTAAACCACCGGAAGTAAAGCCTGATCCCGCAGGCGTTAAACCACCCGGGGAGCCAACGGATCCTGGCGTTAAAACTGATCCTGCGTTGCTTTTGATTTCCCTTAAGGAGGAGAGAGAAAAGCGAAGGACTGCTGAGGCTAAGACAGAGCAGATGAAGCAAGTGTATGGTGACAAGATGCAATGGGATGCTAATGGTAATCCTGTTGCGCCTGCCCAACCATCGACGAACGCTACTGATATGCAGAAGAAGATAGATGAGCTGTGGGAGTCAGATCCCCGTAAGGGAGTACAAGCGGAGATCATGATGGGCTTTCAATGGTTCGATCAGGTTAATACTGGTCTAGATATGCAGCGTTCAGAGGCGAGGGGTAAGTACCCTGATTTTGACAAGTATGAGTCCCAAGCTATGAGTTACGTTAGGACTCTACCGTTGGATCAGAGGGCTAAGCCCGGTGTGGTTGAATTGGCGTATCTGGTCCAAAAGGGCCAGAGCTCCAATACAATCTACGAGCAGGCGCGTGAGGATATTATCAAGAAGCTCCAGGCAGGTGAATCCATACAAGGGCTTCAGGCTACTCAAGCTCAAGCAGCGGCTCCTGGTGGGAAACAGCCCACGGCTGATGAAGCTAAGGTTGCAGAGGCAATGAATATTCCGATAGCGGAATATATGAAGAACAGAAAGTGAGGTAACCAGTGGGTATATGGATACCTCATGGTAAGGTTAGGGGACGTAGCAAAGGTGCGTTTAGGGGCAAGCTGACTTGCCCTGTGTGCAGCTCGGAAGCAATTAGGTTTATTGAGAATGTCGCTATGTTTAGGATACGTTATAGATGCCGCAAATGTGGCATGGCGTTCCAGTACGACACGTCAAATGTTGCACCTCATCCGTATGCACCTTTCAAGAAGAACAAGTTCCAGCGCATAGTCGAGCGTTGGGAACGAGGGGAGAAAAACGCAAACAGGAGGTTGAAATGAAGTTTCATTATGATTTATGTCAATCGGAACCCATAATTAGGGATATTCCGGTCTGTGCTTCAGCTGATATTCTGAAGGGTGCTGTGGTAGGTAGAGATGGTGCAATCACCACAGAACTTCTGAATTTTGGTGTATCGAATGTTGATCCTGCTACAGTTGATGATGTTGTTGGAATCGCTAATGAGTTCTATGATTTCGATAAACATATCAATAGTGCTGGAGCAATCGGTACTACGGCAGCCGGTACTGGTGTCACTAATTATATTAAGGTCATCATCAATCCGATGGCGGTATATTTAGCTGAATGGTCACAGCATGCAAGTGATGATTGTACCGCTAACGGTGCGGCAGATACAACCGGTGTGACCGTCACAGGGACTTATACAACCCCCGGTGATGATGTTGAAGCTACTTGGGTGTATGTAACGGATGTGGGAAGTACGACTGGTGGAGCTGGTAATTTGTTCCAGATAGGTAGTGCGAGTACTACTGTCTGGACAGCTGTAACGGCACCAGGTCCGTCTGGTTGGGCAAGTACCCTAAAGGGTAACAACACGTCAGATACGTACATTCACATTATTAACCCATATAAGTCCTATGTTGCTGGTGGTTCTATTAACCTGTCAACTGGTACTGTGGGTGATAAGCTCGCCGGTAATGATGAAGTCGCGACCGACACGGGTGCTGTTGTAGTTCTGGAGAACTATGTTACCGATGGGTCTACTCCTATGGAGCCCCTGAGAGCAGAGAGACACTCTGGTAGAAATTACGAAGCTTCAACCTGCAAGATATATGCGGACGTCCAGTTGATGGACCATATACTGCTTGGTGGAGCAATCGCAACACAGCCGTTGATAGCGTAACAAGGAGGTAGTTAATGGGAATAGTTAGCAGTGAAAATTTTGCGTATCTATTAGATCCAGGGCTACGTAAGGTTTTCATGGATGAGTTCGGAGCCCCCGATGAAATGGTATCCAAGTTTTATTCGATTGAGAAATCGAATAAGGCTGTGGAATACGATCTCGGGATAAGCGGAACTGGCGATCTGGAAGAGTTCAACGGGACTATACCGTACGATGACTTCTCTCAGGAGTACAGAGTATCCTATACGCACAAGGAGTGGGTAAAGGGTATGAAGATCGAGCGTAAGCTCGTGGATGACGATCTGTATAACGTCATTAACGCAAGGCCGAGACAACTTGCTGTCGTAGCAAGGAGAACAAGGGAAAAGCACGGCGCATCGCTCTTTAACAATGCGTTTAACACCACTCAGTTCACTGGTGGCGATTCCTTGGCTCTTTGTTCTACCGCACATACGTTCAACAACACCAGTACTACCGTTGGTAATAGCGGTACTACTGCGTTGAGCGCAACTGCTGTAGAGGCATCAAGGATCCTTGGTATGGCTCTGACAGATGAAACCGACAACCTGATGGATGTTATGTATGATACTATCCTGGTTCCACCGAACCTCGAAGAGACTGCATATCAGATCGTCAAGTCGGCTAACGTACCGTTCGAACAGTCCAATACGGTCAATTTCAATGCTAACCGCTATAAGGTTATCGTATGGAATAGGCTCACTGATACGAACAACTGGTTCATGATTGATAGCAAGTACATGAAGCTATTCTTGAAGTGGTTCGATCGTATCCCAACGGAGTTCAATAAGGATAGAGATTTTGACACATACATCGCAAAATGGAGTGTTTATACTCGTTATTCTTATGGATTCAGTGATTGGCGTTGGGCTTATGGAAACAACGTGAGCTAGTATACGCTCACACCTGGGGGGGAGGTCTACTCCTTTCTTCCTCCTCTCCAGGACCTTTTTAAGAAAGGGTAGGTAGCGGAGGTTGTTCTTGGGTGTATCGCTGCTACCAAACAGTGCCGGGAGGTCGTCCAAGGAGGCTGTACCGAAAGGGTGCCGGCGAATAATAAGGAGGATGTAATGAGTACATTTCCAGATATGTTAAGACAGTTTGGAGGAGCTCCAGTTGGCGGTGGTTATCACGGCTGGTGGGGTAGAGATATATGGTTTGTAGATGATGATAGTGGTTCGGATGGTAACTCAGGTCAGAAGCCGGAGAAAGCATTTAAAACCATACAGAAGGCTATTAATTCAGCCAGTCTTCAAGATACTATCTACCTGAAACCAAGGGAAATAGGTGGAGCTGCCTACCCAGGATATAGTGCACATGGTTACTATACTGGGACACTCTCTGTACCACAAGGCAAGGCAGGTTTATCTATCATAGGTACTGGTAAGGGTGTAGGTATAGGGTCTAAGGTTCAGGTTATGATTGAACCCGCTAGTGGTAGTACAGATTCAACCCTTACGGTTGCGTCACCTGCTTTCACTATTGAAAACTGCGGACTCAAGGCAGTTACTAGTGCTACTGGTGCTATCGTTGCAGATAGAGGTGCTTCTGTTACTACATCAGCATATGGATTAACAGTGAGTAACTGTTTCTTCAAGGACTTCAAGGCTACTGGTGGAAGCACAGGTACAATTAACTTAATATCAACTCACTGGTCAACAATCCAGCATTGTATTTTCAGGGAAGCTGGTATGGCTATTAATCTCAGTTCAGGTCTAGTAAAGATAAATGGTCCTGTTATAAGGGATTGTACCTTTACAGGTGTTGCTTCTGACTGGTCAGTAGATATCCGAGTTGGGGATGTTAAGGGCATAGAGATTGATAGCTGTAGGTTCTTGCACGCTACTCCAACGGGTGGTAGGAACATTTATATTGACAACGTAGGAACAGCTGTCTCTGGTATAATGTCGAATCTTTATTTCGCTGATACTTCAGCAACTGCTTCTAATTACTTTAATATTCCAGATGCAATAGAATATGCTGGTTGTTGGGCTAATGACCAAATAACCTAAGTGAAATGATTGTAGTGGGGCGGGTAAAACTGCCTCACTCAATCTAATGGAGGATATATGGCTACTAAGGTGGAAAAGAAGAAGGTGTTTGATGATGGAGCTTATGATAGAGCGATGGCACATGGTGATAAGCACGAAGTGGCAATCGACAAAGGTTGGGGTAAGAAACCAGAGGGTGCCAGTAAGAATACAGCAGTAGACCCGGAGGTATAAGGATGGGTGTTACTATCATAGTAAAAGATGGTAAGCCTAAAGGTAGGACTCGTACGAGTACAGATAAGGTATTGGGTCACGCGTGGGGTACCACCGGCTTTAGGAATGCTGAGGATAAAGATAAGGCAGCGTTCTTAGAGAGGAAGCTTAAGAAGAAGTATGGTTGTGATAATAGTAGGGTTACAGCGAAGCTGATAAGTGACCTGAAATAGGTGAGGTGATGATATGTACCGTAAATATGTGATAACGGATGAGGCGGGTAATCAGATAAAGATGGAGATTCATCCCCCGAATAATATAGTTAAGGTTACCCAACACGATATAGATATCACCTTACCTACGAGGGAGCTCTTAACTGACCTGATTAAGATAGCCGGCCGGTTCATGAGCGGTAATACGATTAATAAGGTGGAGATAGAAGAGGAAACATAACAGGGTGTGCTACTCTTTCACACCCAGGAAGAGGGAAGAGACAATGGTACGAGGAAAAGGTGGTATGGATCGTAGTTTGACTCAAGGTGAGATACAGGACATTAAAGGACAGAAGTCTGAGTCTGAGGCTACTCTCAGGTACTTGGAGCAGAACCCAGGTGCATCTAGGCAGGATAGCGTAGATAAGGCTCGCCTACAGAGGGAAATACAGCATTATGACGGGGTACTACAGCAAGGGACGCCTAAGACACCCCGAGGTGTCAATAAGGATGCTATGGTCAAGGAAGCCCAGGAGCTAGAGGTAAGAATCAAAACAGGCATACCTACCAGAGCAGAGATGGACCATCCGGCTAAGCATCCAGGTGCCATCCACAAGCATCTTAACTGGTCTAAGAGGACAGATACTGACGTAAGAAGGTACAAGGAGATTCAGAGGAGATTACACCCGGAAGATCCTACCGCCACGGACGTTGAAAGATTCCGAGCTGAGGGGAAGTAGGGGTAAGGGTACCCTTAGAGACATTACCCCCTGTAGACGGGCCTGGAGGGGGCCTAGAACGCGTGATACGGGGTGTTTTGAGCACTCCTAGGAGGTGTGTGACATGCCTAAGAAGAAGCCTAAAAAGAAGAAGAGGTACTAAATGTCCTTACTCAGATACTTTAAGATGGATGATAATGCTGCCAGTAAGGTAGTACGCGATTATACTCATACGGAAAATGGGACATCTGTGCGAAATACATCTGCGATGACTGCTGTTGGTATGGTTGGTAGCTCTCTGACCTTTGATGGGGCCGATGATGAGATAGACACAGGCTCTGATATGATAAAAACAACTGCCATTACATTTTGTGCTTGGCTTTTTCCTAAAGGTTGGGGAGAACAAAATGTTGGTAAGATTATTGAAAATGGTAAGTTTTCTTTACTGTTTAAAGATACTAACGCTAGCATATTGTTTTCTTCTAATAATTTTGGAACTACAAGTACTTCTGCTAACAATTCAATTTCTTTGAATAGTTGGCAATTTGTGGTGATAACCAGACTTGTAGATGGAACTGCTAACTTTTGGATTAATGGAATTAGAAGTGGAACATCAGACCAAAATTCAGGAGCACCAGCATTGGGAACCAACAATGTAATCATAGGAAATAATAATGCTGGTGCTAGAGCATTTGATGGTATGGTAGACGAACTTAGAATATATGACGAGGTGCTTACAGCTGCACAGATATACGATCTATATCTTGCTGATGTAACTAAGTTTGAGACCAATCCAATAGTGATTAACGCCTTCGGTAACGATATAATCATCTCTGATGGACCTGTAACCGTCTCGTCTATCGTGTTGGACTCAGCTTCAGCTGGGGATACCGCGGTGTTTATAGATAGAAGCGGTAATGAAGCAATACGGTTGGCGAATAATTATGGTGATGACACCAATCATGGTTCTGTGGTGTGGAGTCCACCTAGAGGGAAACCATTTAAGTTTGACGGCTTGAGATTTGATGATAGCGCAAGTGGCTTAGGTGACGGAGATTATGTTTTTGTATATTTAAAATAGAGGAGGTATTATGGGAAATACTACTGCTACAAACCCCAATGTTATAGATACATTTACGGCGGATGTACATATTGGGGGAACGGAGGGAGGGTTAGTAACAGTCACTTCTGTTGTGATAAAAACGGCTACTGCTGGAGATACGGCTGTTTTTATAGACAAGAATGCCGTGGAAGTATTACGACTGGCGAATAACATAAGTACTGGTTCTATGGTATGGACGCCTGCTGAGCCATTTACATTTCAAAATGGAATGACTTGGGATGACAGTGCGAGTGGTGCTGGTTGGGCAGCTGGTGATTTTATTTTTGTGTATTTAAAATAATAGGAGGTAGCTATGTCTACTATAAGACCCCTAACGGGAGCTACCTTCTCGGGCAAGCTGAATAAGTCGGATGTGAATTACAGGTACTCAGAGAACTGTAAGAACTGTGATTACTATCTGAATGGGGCTTGCCGGATCGTAGAAGGTAGTATCGCACCAGAGTTCGTGTGCGATAAGTGGGTGGTGAACAGTCAGCCGAAGGATAAAGGCGTCTTCGCTGACTTTTATATTGATGAGTACAAGAAGGCTAAGGGGAAGTAAATGCCAGAGCCGTTGTTCGATATGCGGGTTAACTCCAACGTAGCGTATCATAATGATGGTACGCACGAGTACTTCGGTAAGTCTGCTAGGGGTACTGCCACATCTGAGTCCAAGTGGCAGATAGCCAAGATGGTTTACGATAACGGCTATAACGTAGCAGGGGATCCCTGGATACTTAAATGGCCTAACGGGGATGACTCTCCCCTTTATGAGTGGGATGAGGTTGAGAGCTACGAATATCTCCTCTTAAAATCAAGATAATGGAAAAGCGTAAGATGAAAACTGTGGTGTGCGTAGATTGTGGTAAGCAATGGCGAATAAGAGCGGATAGAAATGCTAAGAGATGTAGGCAATGTGTCGTTAAGTGGATGAATGAGACCCGCTCTTCTGTTGCGGGTAAAGGTAATCCTAACTGGAAGGGTGGCATAGATAAGAATCAATATGCTAAGTTGAGACGTAAGGATAGGAAATTATGGGCTATTGCTTATAAGGGTGGAAAATGTCAGAGGTGTGGAGTAGAAGATCTTATCCCTGCTTGCTATCATTTTCATCATGTAAGTGAGAAGGGGTGTCAGGTTAGTCATATGATAGGTTGTAATATTGATAGGATTAAGGTGGAACTAAAAAAGTGTATTTTAGTTTGTGCTAATTGTCATATTACAATTCATAGAAGGAGTAGATAATGGCCTACAGGCCACGTGGGTTACATCAAGGGTTTGATTACTTCAGGGCTAATGAGGAGATGGGCCTCACTGACAATGCTGACGTTACCATCACATCTGGAGTCAATGGGCAAATCATTCAGCTTAATGGCTCTGGAGAGTGGGTCAACGCTGGAGGTAGTGGGAACACTATTGACTGGCAAGGTGTCAATCATACCACCATAGGTACAGGAACATTTGGTCCTGCTGAGTATTTGGCAATCTTAGGAGATGGCACAAACTCAAGGGCTGCTTATTTCATAGATAATAACAGAAACACTGTAGAGTTAGCAAACGGGGCTTATGCCATAGAAGCTATTTTAACGACTGGTACAGCAGGTGTGAGAGTCTCAGACCTTTCAGGAAACTCAGTCCTTTTAATAGACGGAACTTATGCAGTCAATGCAACAGGTAATTCGCTTTTTACAGGGAACATTACTGCTACAACCACAGGAACATTCGGTTCTACCTATCAAGCAATAATAGGGGATGACGGTAATACCAAAGCAGGTTATTTTACTGACGGAGCGAGAACTGTTGCTATTTCAGATGGTGATTTCGCCATCAATGCGGTAGGGGATATTATTGCCACAGGCACAGTATATATTGGTAGTATTTTGGCAGGTATAGATACTTCAGGCATCCTCACTCTCGGTGGGACAGGGGGGGATTATAATGAGAACCTAACCTTTGATTTTGATTATTTTACTAATGAGGTTTATTTAGGTTCGAGTTCGGGAACAGGTAGACTTATTTTTGGGATTATGCCTCAAGTATTGGATGATACTGATATATTATTGGGGGGTGGTGATGATGCTGCATTAAGATATAATGTTACTCAAGATATAGATAGTTTGCAACTTGGTTT
>SDBT01013808.1_pt1 | contig 12919 bp, 11 predicted proteins | sample 2277101 | NCBI WGS metagenome assembly SDBT01 (sample SAMN10404973, study PRJNA504765) | marine sediment metagenome | isolation source: marine sediment core GS10_PC15, 103 cmbsf | place: Arctic Ocean: Southern Knipovich Ridge | collected 2010 | reverse complement strand
CTGGTGGCCGTGATGGCCAACTACCTACCTGCCCGCAGAGCCGCGTCGCTCGATCCTGCTGGGATGTTGCGGGAAGAGTAGCCCTAACCTCTACACCCCACCGGCCCTGAGATGAGTGGTGTGAAGCCTACGTCCCGCTGTTCAGCACCGTGCCAGTCAGCTTGTCCAGATCCATGTGGTAGGCGACGCAAATGACTTCGCGGTCATTGATTTGCTCCCATGATTCTCTGGTCGGGATCAGCGTCGTGATCATGAGCACGGATTCCTCGTAGGTGGCGCCGATCGCCGCGTCGAAGCGGTCCAGACAGCCGGCGTCCGCCAACTCGTTGACCCAGTCTACTCCCTGCCACTCGCTCCCCGGCAGATCGAAGGTGGCGAAGACCTCGTTGTCGTGCGGCTCGGAGCACGGCACGCCAGGAACGTCCACTACTTCATCTGGGGAAGTGATCCGATCATTGAAGCAGTCGCCCACAAGGATTTCGAACGCATCGACCAATCCCGCGGTCTCGATCTCGCCGGTCTCGCTCCGCTCCGCCGGCGTGCATCCGGTGCTCAGGAGAAAGAGAATCGCGTATGCATAGAGTGGCTTGTCTCTATACATCGATCATCTCCCATGAGGGAACAGGACGAGTTGGGCTGCGCCGAGGCTACCCAACGATAGTCCATCCAAGGCCTCTTTGGCCAGGAGTTCCCGGGGGCAGAAGGCAGCCCTCTATCTGAGGCCGTCCGAAGTGGAGGGTTTGACTTCGTCACAATGCATTCATAGCTTGCAACAGTTGAATGCACAGGAGGGCACATGAAGACACTCACCATCAGGAAAGTCCCGCCCGAGGTCTCCGAAGCGCTCGAGCGTGAAAAGCGCCGCCGCGGCGAGTCCCTCAACCAGACCGTGATCGAGCTCTTGAGCCAGGGGCTCGGGGTCGGGGTCAGTCGGTCCAACGGCCTCGCCGCTCTCGCCGGGAGATGGAGCGAGGAGGAAGGTCAGCAATTCGAGAGCGCAGTCGCCCCCTTCGAGGAGATCGATCCCGAGTTGTGGCGATGAGCCGCTACTGTCTCGATACCTCGGCTTACAGCCACTTCCAACGTGGAGACGAGCGCGTCGTCGAGATCCTGGACCGGGCCGAGTGGGTGGGGGTGCCCGCGATCACGCTGGGGGAGCTCCGGACCGGGTTTCTTCTCGGGGGTCGCCGAGACCGCAACGAAGCCGACCTCCGCGATTTCCTCGCGAGCCCTGTCGTGGAGACGCTCGAGGTCGACGAGGAAGTCAGCAGGCATTATGCGGAGATCGTAGGTGATCTTCGCCTGACCGGTACCCATCTCCCAACAAACGACATTTGGCTTGCCGCCACTGCCGCTCGAGCGGGAGCCCTCGTGTTGACCTACGACAACCACTTCGAGAGCATCGTCAGGGTCGGGTCACTTATCCTCCACGGCTAGGCACCCGCGCTCCGCGACAAACTGCTCCCCAGCCTGTCTTGCCCGGCCTTTTGGTACAGGGACATGTTGCGGTGATCGCGTTGAGAGTCGCCCACCCCATCTCTACCCCGGAGAGTCTGAGTCAATGAACCCGGAGACTCGGAGCGTTCGGATGCTCCCCACAGGCGTGCGGCGCGGCCTCACGCTGTTGCTCCTGGCCGCTTCTGGCGGTCTGCCTGCCGGAGCCCAGGGCCAGAACAGCGTCCTCACCCCTATCGATCTCGAGGGCTACCATTGGCGTGAGTTGGGACCATCCGTGACCAGTGGGAGGATCACGGCCTTCGCCGTGAGGCCGGACGATCCCGACGTGATCTTCACTGCCACGGCCTCCGGAGGGGCATGGAAGACGGAGAACGGCGGCACGACCTGGCGCCCTGTCTTCCACGAGGAGGGTTCGGTGTCCTTGGGGGCCATCGCCCTGGATCCTTCCAACCCCGATGTGGTGTGGGTGGGCACCGGGGAGCAGAACAGCGTCCGTTCCTCTTCCTTCGGAGATGGGGTATACCGCTCCCTCGATGGGGGGGAGTCCTGGCAGCATATGGGGCTGGCGGAGAGCAGACATATCGGCCGGATCCTGGTCCACCCCACCGACTCGAATGTTGTCTTTGTGGCCGCCATGGGCTCGCTCTGGGGTCCAAACCCCGAGCGGGGCCTCTACAAGACCACCGACGGAGGCTCCCATTGGACGAAGGTTCTGGGGCCGAGCGAATACACGGGGGTGGTGGAGGTGGTCATGGATCCTCGGAACCCGGAAATCCTCTTCGCCGCCACCTTCCAACGGGAACGTCGCCAGTGGAGCATGCTGGGTGGGGGACCCGAAAGCGGCCTCTTCCGAAGTGCGGACGGCGGGGACAGTTGGAGCAGGGTCGAAGGAGGATTCGCCACGGGGAATCTAGGACGGATCGGCATCACCTACTGCCCCGGTTCGCCGGAGACCCTCTACGCCAGCGCCGTTGGCCCGGACGGGGGGATCTTCCGCTCCACGGATGGGGGCTTCACCTGGGAAGGGCGGAACAACTCCATCCAGAGCCACTGGTACTACGGAGAGCTGGTCTGCGATCCGGCGGATCCCGACCGGCTCTATGTGCCCATGACACCCCTCCACGTATCGGACGATGGCGGAAGCACGTTCAGGGATCTCGTCCAGACCGCTGTCCACGTGGATCACCATACCCTCTGGGTCAACCCGGACGATCCTGAGCATCTCATGGTCGGAAACGACGGGGGGATCTACATTTCCCGGGACCGGGGGGAATCGTGGCTCTGGCAATCCAATCTACCGGTCATGCAACTCTACACCGTTTCCGTGGACATGCAGGATCCCTTCTACCACGTCTATGGCGGAACCCAGGACAACGGCTCCTGGGGCGGGCCCATAGGATCCCGGTTCGGCGGTGGTGTGTCCTTTGAAGATTGGACGTATACGGTGGGAGGGGACGGTTTCCATTCCCAGGTCGACCCCACCGACCCGGAAATCATCTATGCCGAATCGCAGTACGGTGTGCTTTATCGCATGGACCGGAAAGCGGGTGAGCGCCGCCGCATCCAACCCTGGCAGCCGCAGGACGACGGTCTGCCTTCCTACCGGTGGAACTGGAGCGCCCCTCTTTCCATCTCGCCGCACGACCCGGGCACCCTTTACTTCGCCGCGAACGTGGTCTTCCGAAGTCGCGACCGGGGAGATTCCTGGGACGTAATCAGCCCCGACCTAACCCGGCGGATCAGCCGCGATTCCCTTCCCTTGCAGGGACGGATCCAACCCCCCGACGCCGTGGACCTCCATGCCAGCACGGCACTCTACGGAAACATCTCGACTCTCTCGGTTTCTCCGATTCGGGCAGGGTTCGTTGCCGTGGGAACCGATGACGGCCTGGTACAGGTGACCACGGACGATGGCGCCACCTGGAAAAAGACGGACCGCTTCCCCGGGGTGCCGGAAATGATGAAGGTGGGAATGGTGGCGTGGTCTTCCGGGGCGGAGGGTACCGTCTTCGCGGTATTCGACGGACACAAGGACAACATCTTCCGGCCGTTCGTGGTTCGGAGCGACGACTTCGGAAATAGCTGGAGGAACGTTACCGGTGATCTCCCTGAATTCGGCCCCACACGAAGCGTCGCGGTCCATCCCCATAACGGAAACCTGATCTTCGTTGGCACGGAGTTCGGCGTCTTCGTCTCGAACCAGGGAGGTGAACGGTGGCTCCGGCTGGGCCGGGGTCTCCCTACCGTCGCAGTGCACGGGATCGTTGTGCACCCCAGGGATAACGATCTCGTTCTCGGGACTCACGGACGAGGGTTCTGGATTCTGGACGATCTGGGGCTTCTTCATGGCCTCACCCCTGAAGTCCTTGGTGGCGACGCCTATTTGACGGCGCCCCGGAGGGCCACCCAGATCCGGGATGTGAACCGGGGACGGGGATCCGTGGGCGACACGTATTGGACGGCCCGCAACCCGCCCCGGGGTACCATCCTGGACTACTGGATTGGCGAAGCGGCTGTTGGCCGTCCGGTCCGGATGGATGTGTTGGACACCACGGGTACGGTGGTTCGGACGGTCGCGGAGGGAACCGCCGAACGGGGAGGCCACCGGGTCATCTGGGACCTCCGCCACGAGGCCCCGTTCGGGCCCAGCGGCCGACCCTCCACCCGCGTCGGAGGCAGGTTCGTCCTGCCAGGCTCCTACCAGATACGCCTGAGGGTGGGGAACCGGGAATACACGAGGCCTCTTTCCGTGCGAATGGACCCGGCGCTTTCCGTCGACGAAAACACCCGGGAGGCCTTGGATCGAACCCTGGCCCTTCAAGCTGACCTCGTGGGAGCCGCGGCCGTTCTGGGATCCGTCGTCGACACCGTGGCGGCCCAAGCCGAGGTCGTTCTCGAGGCCCTTTCCGGGTACACTGACGCCCCTCCGGAAGTGGCCGAGAACGCTCGAGCTGTGAGGGCGGAGGCCCGCAGACTCCGAGTGGTCCTGTCGGGACCGGGTGGCGGCGGGATCGCCCAACAAGAAACCGTGCTTCCCCTTGGCACCCTCGTGGGCCGCCTCTACAGCACTACCGAGGCCTGGACCGGATCGCTGACGGAGGATCAGCGACGCTTGACCCGGCAGGCACATGGAGCCACGGCGAAGCTCATCGCCGGCTTTCGAGCATTGATCGACAACGACTTGCCGGAGCTGAGGCAGGCACTGGCAGAAGCCGGAATTCCCTGGCCCGCCGGAGAAGCTCCGACCCTACCCGACAACCTCATACCCCCCTTCGAATCATGAACAGAGCCATCCAGACTCCCCGGTCGCGCGCATCGAGCATCGGAAGCCGGACCGTCCGACTCTTCCTTCTCCTGGCGCCTCTGGCCCTGCTCGCCTCTTCCCTGGCGACCCCGGCCGAGATTCAGGCCCAGACATCCATCGGAGCCCTTGAGTTCAGAGAGGGCCACCGGGAAGCATCCATGGCCCGACGGGCCGAGTTCATGGACCGGATGGCCGGGGGGCTTGCCATCATCACGAGCGCCGACCGTTCGCAACCCAACCTCTATGAGTTCTTCGTGCCCGACACCGAGAACCACGACTTCGTGTTCCTTACCGGGATCTACGAGTCTCCGCCTCCCGGGTCCGTCCTGGTCTTGAATCCCAATGGTGACACCTATCGGGAGATCCTCTACACGGACGACGACCCAGACGAAGCCCGCCGCCTTTCGGGCATCGAGCATGTCTACCCTCGAGACCGTTTCCTGGAGCATCTCAGCAGCGCTCTCACGGATTACCGGAACCTTAGAATCACCCAGCTTCGGTTCAAAGCCGTGGCGTCGGAGCTGGCGAAGGATTGGGGGCCGGACGAGAAGCTCCTCTATGTGAACTACCCGCGGTTCACCAACCTGAACGAGCCCGCCAACCCTCGGCTCGCGTTCCTGGACCGCCTGAAGAAAGCCACTTCGGAGATCGTGTTCCGAGACGCAGGAGACCTCCTGGATCCCATGCGCATGGTCCTGGACGACTTCGCCTTGAAGAACCTCCGGAGGGCCATCGAGATCACCGGGAAGGGCCTGATGGAGGGTATGAAGGCATCACGGCCGGGCCTCACGACCCTGGAGGTGATGGAGACGGTGGACTACATTTACCGGCTTCACGGTGCGGGTCTGGGCTTCCACACCGGCGTGGCCCTGGCCAGCAACCTCGACGCCCCCCTCCGGTGGGAGAGTACCAGGGAGGAGGAGGCGGCAAGGAAGGGGGATGCTCGGATCCGCCCGGGAATGCTCGTCCATTTCGACACCGGGGCCGAGTTCAACCATTACTCGGCCGATGTCCAGCGGACCGTGCCCGCGGACGGTCAGTTCACATCGGAACAACGCCGTATCTACGAGGTCGTTCTGAATGTCCAGAAGGCCGTCATCGATCGAGTCCGGCCGGGCGTCACATGGCAGGTACTACACGACCTGGCCGTGTCCATGCTCCGTGAGGCCGGCGGTTGGGACGAGAGCTACACCTATGGGATCGGGCACTTCATCGGGATGGAGGTGCACGAACACGGAGATTACCTGGCGCCCTTCGAGCCCGGGATGGTCCTGGCCATCGAGCAGGGAGCCATCGTCGATGGAACGCGGGTGGCCTTTGAAGACGACATCCTCGTGACCGAGGATGGACACGAATGGCTGACCCGGTTCATCCCCATCGAGATCGACGAGGTGGAGGCCCTAATGGAGGCCCCTCCCCATGGTGGCCCCCACTCCCCACGATGATTCCCGCCAAACCCAGGCGGGAAACCTCGGCGTTGAAGCGGGCCACCTCCTCGTCCAGGGCGGTTTCCAGGCGAGCTCGGGTGTCGGCCCACACCGCGTCGAGATCCCGTTTCCGGTCCATGGCCCCGGCCGTGGGCCGCCCTTCGGTTCCACCGGCGCCGTATCCGCCTCCGCTGTTCAGGTAATAGAGGAGGGTCCCGTAGTCCCGGCCCAGCCCCCCGCCCCTGGGACGAGCCACGCCCGTGGGAACCGTGGGGTCATCGGTTGAGGTGAGGATGGCCTCCAGAGGAGAGAGGCGGTCGTTCATGGCCTCGGACAGAGCTTCCAGGTTCCCCAGCTCCCGTTCGGCGTCCCGGGCCCGGTCCAGGATGTCCCGGGCCTGAGCCTGGATGTCCCTGAGTTTTGCTATGGCATCCCGGATGTCAGACGCTGTTTGCTGGACGTCCATGCTGATCCGGAACTGCTCCTGATAGTCCTCTGCCGTGATCTCGGGGTCCACGGGGTTCGGGAGGACCCGGAGCGCGTGTTCCTCCGATCCTCCGTCCCAACGGAGTCGCACCGTGTACTGACCGGGAGGGGCTTTGATTCCCCCGGCTTCCTGGTACCGGAGTGGCCATGGCAGGCGATGGAACCCACGATCCGAAGAAAGGGAAGAGTCTTCCATCCATAGGGCCGCGATCGTGCCTTGAGCGTCGGTGACGGTCAGCTCCAGCTTCTCCACCGCACCCATAACCGCATAACTCAGGAGGGCCCCCTGGGGGAGTGGATCGGGAAGGGCAAGGTCCACCTCGGACATGGGCCGGGAGGCCCTTCCCCTCGATGCGTCCCGGGGTGGGAAAAGGCGCACCGGTGAGCCGGCGTCGGCGGTCCGGGGACCTGCCCTCAGATCGAGGCCGTCCGCTATGTCTGCCGCCAGATCCCTGAGGGGACCGATGTCGTCCAGGACCCAGAAGGAACGCCCCTGGGTGGAGAGCACCACATCCCCTCGATGCACCTTGAGGTCCGTCACGGGCGTGGCGGGGAGGTTCATTTGCAGGGGCTGCCAGTGGGAGCCGTCGTCAAAGGAGACAAACAGCCCGAACTCGGTGCCGGCAAAGAGAAGTCCGGGAACCTCCTGGTCTTCCCGTACCACCCTCACCCAGTGGTCGCCGGGGATTCCGTTCATTCCGTTTGTCAGCAACTCCCACGACTCGCCGTAGTCCTGGGTCCGGAAGATGTAGGGCTTCCAGTCGTCCATCCGGTACCGCTGGACCGCCAGATACGCCCGGCCGGATGAGTGAGGGGAAAGCTCGATCCGGTTCACGGTGGCGAATCGAGGCATGTCGGGCGGAGTGATGTCGGTCCAGCTTGCTCCGTCGTCCCGGGTGATGTGGACCCGTCCATCGTCGGACCCGACCCAGATGGTTCCGGGCTCATGGGAAGAGGGCGCCAGCGAAAAGATGGTGTTGAACACCTCCACACCGGTGTGGTCACTGTGGATGGGAATCCCGGGGAATTCCTGATGCTCGGGGGTGTTGGTCGTCAGGTCGGGTGAGATGGCATCCCAGGTCATTCCGCCGTCACGGGTCCGATTCACGTATTGGGAGGCGTGGTAAACCGTAGAGGGGTCCAACGGATCCATGACAATGGGGGCCACCCACTGGAATCGGTTCCGAAGGTCCTTCGGGGCCCGGTTCTGAGCCTCCGGGTAGAGGTTCACGTTCCTCCTGACATCTGTGGAGACCACCATTCGGTTGATAACGCCCCCGTAACAGCCACTCCAGATGACATCGGGGTTGTCCGGATCGAAGGCGATGGGGCCCACTTCGCACCCGGCCGCGTATTGCCATTGCTCCTGAGGCCTCAGGTTGTTGTTCTTCCTGTGGGCCAGAACGCTGATGGTCGTGTTGTCCTGCTGGGATCCGTAGATCCGGTAGGGGTGCCCGTTGTCCACCATTACGTCGTAGAGTTCGGCGGTGGGTTGGTTGTAAACCCCCGAAAAGGTTCGGCCGTGGGTGACGGTCACCTCCGCACCTCCGTCATCGCCGATGACGAAGATCTCGGGGTGATCCGGGTTGATCCACATGTCGTGGAGGTCACCGTGGTGAACCGGAATGAGCTCGAAGGTCCGACCCCCGTCCACAGACCGGAAGAGCCGGGTGTTCATGATATAGACGGTGTTCTCGTCACTCGGATCGGCAAAGACGTGGTGGTAGTAAAAGGCCCGGCCGGTGAGTCGGCTCTCGCCGGTCAGGAAGGTCCAGCTTTGGCCGGCATCGTCGGATCGGTAGAGGCCGCTTCCCGGCTCCGCTTCCACCATGGCGAAAACACGGTCGGGGTTTGCCCTGGAGATGCTCACCGTCACCTTACCCACGATGCCCCCGGGAAGCCCGCCCCCCAGCTTCTCCCAGCTGTCGCCTCCGTCCGTGGTCTTGTAGAGGCCCCCTTCCGGGCCGCCAGAAATGAGCGTCCAGGGTTTCCGCTCCGCCCTCCACATGCCGGCGTAGATCACCCTGGGATTCGAGGGATCCATGGCCAGGGAAACGGCGCCCGTACTGTCGTTGAGGAAGAGGACGTTTTCCCACGTCGCACCCCCATCAGCGGACCGGTAGACACCCCGCTCAGGGTTCTTCCCAAAGGGGTGGCCCAGGGCAGCAGCGTACACCAGATCCGGATTTCGCGGATGCACCGCCATGGACCCGATGGCCCCTGACTCCGGAAGCCCGATGAACTCCCATGTGTCCCCGCCGTCGGTGGACTTCCAGGCTCCGGTTCCCACCGAGACGTTTCCCCTGATGCAGGCCGAACCGGTACCGGCGTAGATGACGTTCGGGTCGGAGTCGGCCACATCCAAGGCGCCGATGTTCCCGTTGGTGAGATAGTCGTCAGCGATGGGAACCCAGTGGTGCCCGGCGTCTTCCGTCTTCCAGATGCCCCCGCCGGTTCCACCCATGAAGAAGGTGTGGGGCTCCTCGGCGATTCCTGTCACGGCTGTGACACGGCCCCCCCGGAATGGGCCCACCATCCGGTAACGCATGCCGTGATAATAGGACGGATCGACAATCCGGTTCTCCTCCTGGGCCTCCAGAGCCGGAACAAAGGGGTGGGAAGCCAAAGCCAGAGCGAGGAGAAAGGTGGCGAGAGCCTGAACAGTCCGTGAAACCCCCATGACCAAAGCCTCCGATAGAAGACGACATCGCGGGAACGGTTAGGGTGGGGGGAGATCCAATCCGGGGCAAGCCGGAATCAAGAGCCGGGTCGTCCTCCGCGAAAACTCCATCGCCCATGGGGTCGGACTCGGAGGCGAGGGCCAGGTAGGTCTCCAGATGCCCCCGGACGATGCGGTGCAGCGTGGTGGTCTCAGGCCGGCGGCGGCTAACCCGCTGGCGCCTCGCACCTCAATGGGGTCTAGTTCCGGTTGAGGCGGAGAAGCTGCACGTGCTCAACGTCGGAGTCATCGCGACTCACTCCAAGGATGTAGTCTGCGCCGATCTCGAACACTGCAAACGGTGCGGGCAGGCGGACGGAGCCGAGCCACTCTCCTTGGGGGCCGAACACGTTCCAGCTCCGTGGGCGATTGCTCCTGAGGCTCAGCCAGACATGCCGGTATTCCTCGGCCCAGATGCATCCCTCCGAATCCACCAGGATTCTCGTGTACGCTGGCTTGGAATCTGGGACAGGCAACCGTGAGAATGCCTCTCGCCGGCGCGGAGGCGGGTTGGGTCCGAGCCTCCCATCTCGCTCATCGTCCATGTCTCTGGAGGAGATACTGAAATCGAGACCAGATGCACGAATAACCCGCTCCAGCCGACCGGATTCAGAGAAGATCTTGAACTCCAGTGGTGTGATTCACAGAAGGCATGACGCTTCGGTGCGCGGCCCCGTAGCTTTTCAGCTTGTCCGTAACTAGCTGCCACGGCGGGTTCCCTTGCCCCTTCAGCAGCTTGCGAAAGAACCGGTTCGCCGCCCGAGCGTTACGATATCGCTGGAGCAAGATGTCGATCACATCCCCGTCCTGATCCACGGCCCGCCACAAATAGTGACGCTCACCTCGAATCTTCACGAACACTTCGTCGAGGTGCCAAATATCGCCTAGCCGTCCCTGGCGGCGCTTGAGATTCCGCGCGTACTCGGGTCCGAATTTCCCGCACCACTGACTGATCGTCTCGCAGGTGACAAGGACTCCACGCTTCGCCAGGAGCTCCTCGACATCGCGGAGGCTCAGGCAGAACCGATGGTACAGCCACACGCTGTGACTGATGATCTCAGGAGGAAACCGATAGCCGCGATAGTTGTTGGGGTTCGTTTTCATCCGGAGAGTCTGGCAGCGTCGCCGTCAACTTGACAATACCAGTTAGGTTGTAGGCTGAGGTGTCGCATCAGCCGACTCGACAAGGGTATTGTCAACTTGGCGGCCTCAGGCGGTGTGTTGCATTCCCACATCACGCCGGGATTGCAGGATGCGCGTTCAACGGACGGTTATAAGTACCGTATGCTACTCAACGTACTGGTCATAGCAGTTCAGCTGCAGATACCGGCCCCACAGGGCTACGTCAACGACTTCGCTGGCATGATTGATTCACGCCTCGAAATGGCGATGACAGCCCTGATAAGCGAGGTCCAACAGAAAACAGGCGGTGAAATCGCCGTGGTGACTCTGCGGGACCTGGAAGGTCGAGCGTCGATCGATGTCGCTCGTGACATCGGACGCCAGTGGGGCATCGGCGCAGAACGGAGAGCGGGATCGCAGGCGAGCAATGCCGGAGTGGTTCTGCTGCTGGTACCGGGTCAGCGGCCGGGGGACGGTACGGCCGATCTCGCAATATCCACCGGGCGCGGCGCGGAAGGATTCATAACGGACGCTGAAACCCTGCGGATTCGCAATGCCATTGGGGAAGCGGCGACGAGATCAGGGAGCTACGCCGAGGGTCTTGCCGTCGGTGTTCAGCTGCTCGCGCGAGAATACGCCCAAGAATTCGGTGTGACATTGACGGGCCAGGCCGCTCGACCGATCCCCCAACGACGGCCCTCGGGGCGCACAGGAGTAAGCTACTCCTGGCTGCTGTTACTTGTCGTGTTTTTCCTATTCGGCGGACGAAGATCGGGCCGGTGGCTCCTGCTCGGCATGTTGCTTAGCGGGGGAAGAGGAGGCCATTACCACGGCGGTGGCGGCTTCGGCGGCGGTGGCTTTGGCGGTTTCGGAGGCGGAGGTGGTTTCAGTGGTGGCGGTTCATCAGGGGGCTTTTAGAGAATGGCGGACAAGATACAGCAGGCAGAAAAAGTCGCGGCGAAGATCGCCACCGATTTGGGCGAAAACCTGAAGTCCATGATGTTATTCGGTACGGCGATACGTGGCGGTTACGCACCCGCCCACCAGGAAGTGAACATCATGGTGATTGTCGAGGACGCGTCGACCAAAGCGATTGGACCGGTAGAAAAATCACTTGCTGCATGGGTCAAGCAAGGAAATGCGGCCCCGCTCATTTTCGAGCGAGTGGAATGGGAAGGATCGACCGACGTCTTCCCAATCGAAATCGAAGATATGAGGGAAGCACACAAACTCATTGCGGGAACCGATCCGTTCGAGGGGATTGTCACCAACAGGGATGACCTTCGCCAGGAATTGGAGCGGGAGGTTCGGGGCAAACTTCTACAGCTGAGAGCTCAGTACGCCGCTTTCGCCCCAAACGGGAGAGCCTTGACCCGACTGCTGATCGACTCGGCTTCGACTTTCTTCGTTTTGATGAGGGCGCTGGTGCGTCTCGAAGGTCAGACGCCCGAGGCGAAGCCGGCAAGACTTGTTGAACAGGCAGCGAGTATCGCGGGTCTCGATGTAGGCGCTTTTGGTTGGGTCGTCGACAAGATTGCGGGAGACAAGGTGAAAGCCCTCCGGAGTGACGACCCTATTGCCGCACGCTACGTGGATGAAATACAGAAGTTGACCCATTACGTAGATCGAGCATGACGACCGATGGAGTTTTCTAGCATGGAGCTCATTATTATGAAGCGCGTAGTAATTGGATTGGCCCTTTTTTCGTTGAGTGGTTGCGGTTACAACCGCATTCAGACCTACGACGAAGAGATCAACGCATTCAAGAGTCAGATAGAAGTGCAACTGCAGAGGCGTTCTGATCTGATCCCCAATCTCGTCGCAACGGTCCGGGGCTTCGCCGATCAGGAAGAGGCAGTGTTCACTGCAATCGCCGAGGCGCGTTCCCGCCTGGGTGGTGCCATCCAATCGGGAGACCTGAGCCAGATGGCGGTAGCCAATCAGTCCCTTACGCAGGGGCTGGGACGCCTGCTCGTAATATCCGAGGCATACCCGGAACTGCGTTCGAACCAGAACTTCATGGAGTTGCAAGTTCAGTTGGAAGGCACCGAGAACAGGATTGCAACGGCGCGGCAGGATTACAATGACGCTGTGCGAACCTACAACGGTTTCATTCGGCGATTTCCGCAAGCGCTGACCGCCAAGGCGACCGCCGCCGAGGCGAGAGAGTACTTCGAAATTACCTCTGAAGAAGCGCGAGACGTGCCAACTGTGAGTTTTGAGGGATAGCCATTCCAAAGACCCTTTTCGAGTCCGGCACCCTGCTTGAGCGAGGCGAGGTCCTCCCCTTGCAACGCTGACCTCAGGTTAAGATGAACGCTCGCCGTCCGGCCATGCAACGACGAGACGATGGGATGCGTGGATGGGCAGGAGATACCGCACGGCCCCGGCCCCGAGTCGGGG
>SDBT01013807.1_pt1 | contig 12919 bp, 9 predicted proteins | sample 2277101 | NCBI WGS metagenome assembly SDBT01 (sample SAMN10404973, study PRJNA504765) | marine sediment metagenome | isolation source: marine sediment core GS10_PC15, 103 cmbsf | place: Arctic Ocean: Southern Knipovich Ridge | collected 2010 | reverse complement strand
TTTCCCGTCCTTAGTTTTATCGAGAAGGTTACTTTTATACAGCAATCCAATATCAAGGGCGTTTGGACCTGGAAAAGTTAGATATTTCCATGTCCTTCCTAACTTGAGCGCTTTTTGTTTATTAGTATAAGTTCTAATTATTTTCCCCCACCCATTTCGACGAACGTAGTGTTTCAGAGGGTCTCTATTCCATGAAGCAATCTCAGCTTTATCTTCTGCCTTTCTTTTAACTAGTTCAGGTAATCCCTTATCAATTACTTTTTGCTTTCTTCTTTTTGCTCTATTTCTTTTATCTGGCATTATTGTCCCCCAATTAGGACTTTAATAATATTTTTTCTATCAGTGATAAAATTTCCTCAACGGAGGCACCAGCAGAAATTGCTGCTCTAACAGAAATTATCAACTTTTGATAAAGGTGGCGATCATTTACTGCCCGTGGCCAAGATGGGGACTTATCATAAATAATAATCTTCTCACCTCGAACTACATAAGGTTTGTCCTTTTTAGTTTTAGAGAATGATAGCTCCATCTTGCCCTCGCTCGCTTCATTAACATACTCCTTCAATTCCCTAATGTGAGAGGTTTTTTTTGTCGCATCAGTCAGTTCTTTTCGCTTATAATACGAGTCAACGGATAATCCTAAAATACCGTTCTCTCTTCGAGTGGAACCTAGCAACCTCCAAATGTGTTGCTGCAATGTAATATAGTGTGCATCTGTTTTTTTAAAGCTGTTTCTATCTACGCTTAAGGCTCGTTCTAATCCTTCATCAACATAGATTTCACCTGATATTTGTCCGGCTCTTGATGTAGGGTTCACGGTACTAAAATTCATCAATGTGTGATCATATAAGCCAATGCCAACATTTCTAATATAAATCTGCAATCCTCGAATAGTGCTGGGCTCATTTTGTTGCCGTTGCCAGAATAAGTAACCATAATACTTGAGAGTATCACCATTAACCTCATCATCAAAATTAATTGGCCGAATCACATAATCTAGCTCTTCACTCAGTTTGTTCCTGTCTCTACCTAGTGCTCCTGAGGGTAATAATATTGGCTTATAAAGTTTCCGGTTATCAACATTAAGAGAAAATTTATAACCCTTAAGTTGATCCTTTTTCAACATAAGAATTTCATTGTTTATAAGAACCGGGCCTTCCTCAAAATACTCTATTGGAGCCATTAATGACAATTCCCAAAGAAACTGATGATATTGAGGTAATGATTGAAATGTCAATTGATTTGTTTTTAAATTTAAGCGGTGACACAATTCTTTCCAGTTCCAAGAATTTACTTCATCCCTATATTGTTCCCAAGGGTTCTCGGAATCCATGAATTTACTTGGTAATGCATCAATCGTTCTCCCCATATCTCTCAACAAATCTTTCACTCCTTGGTCAATATTGGTTAATGTAATTGTTGTACCATGTTCTCCAGGAATTGCTGGGAGTTTAGAATAAATAATACAATAGCCAAGATGCTCACCCTCCAAATCAGGGCCATCAGATGTATCCAGAATCTCCTGAGCTTTCACCGCAAGATTGTAGACTCCCTCGATTTCAGCTCTTTCATCAATATCAAGACTTGGATCATCTAATTTATCTTTCATTACGTCTACCCCCCCGTACATGTCTCTGAGTATTTCTAACTTCGCAACTTCGATCTGTTCCTGTTCTCTGGTTTTGAACTCTGAAAAATCTAATTCTGCAATGAATTTGGTTTCTGAATCCGGTTCTTGCGACTCTATTTTTGCCTTCAAACAGATTTGAGAAAGTGCCATTAACCCAATTCCAAGATGCCCAATTATTGGACGATTGTACCCTTTACTTATTCTTCCTGGTTCTATTGTTCCCTTTAAACTACTTCCAATCGTTTGCATTGCTTGTTTCAGGCGCACGGAACTCATCCCAATTCCATCATCAACCACTTTAATTTCATTGAAGTTAGGATAGTTGGTAGAAATTATTACATTTATTGCATCCGCATCAAAAGAATTGCTGACTAGCTCTTTTATTGCACCTGCAATGGAGTTATAAATCCCTGCCCCGATGTGAAGCAAAATCCCTGCAGTAACTTTAATTGGGACATACTCTACCTGTTGACTATCAACCATCTGAGGATTCTGAGATGCCACATAAACCTCCTAAATTCTTCCTTGCCCAAAACAATGTCCATAAGACTATCAACAAAATAATACAATATGCATTGGAATCAGACAAGTAAACGCGTTGTTTCACCGCAAATGTAACTCTGTAAAAGCCGAGAGGTTTGCATATCCAAAGCTATGTGAAGCCACTTATTATGATAATATATCATAAACTGATCTACCATCTGCTGGACTTTAGTCAATTGATCTGAACGAAACTTCAGTTTACCTAACTCTTCCCGTTTTCCCCGAATAACTACCCGCTTGGCAGCCGCTTCGTGCCATTCGCGCCTAGCTCCTTTGTCACCTTCTTGTCCCAGAAAGTTACCATACTACTTGAATCTAAACTTTTTCAGGTTGTGACTTCTTTAAAATAATCAGCGTTCCTACCACACCCACGATCAACCCAACCGGGCTGATAATTGTTGCTGCTAAGAAGAAAGCAACCTCAAAAAAATTTATGATTTTATTCACAATGACTGAATTTTCAGTGATTGTACCTAAGGCATAAAGTAAGTTGTGGAGAACAACGCCTAATAAAAAACCGGCTGAAGAGAAACCGGATAATAACAGGAATAATTTACGTTTTCCTGATATTTTTTCCTTGTAAGTAGTGATGATCAATCCCACCCCTGCGGCAAAATGGAGTATCCAGAGAATAAAGACATAAGGACCTGTCATTAGTCCTATATCGGGGATAAGCATATTCAGCATCACAAGAATTGAAAGAATCACTAATGCCTTAAAAAGAAATTGGGAGGAAAGTATGTTTATTTTTTTAGTTTTCATTCGATCTCCTTTCGCCATTCAAGCCTACCCTTATTTTATACCACTGATGCGCTCCTTTTTCTTTCTACCACTTCCTGTGCCATCGGTTCTTTCGGCTGTCTCTTCGTTCCATTCACGCCCAACTCCACCGTCACCTCCTCGATCACCTCGCTGATGAACTCTCTGATGATCTCCTCCCGTGAGAACGGCTTTTCCGACTTCATCGTGTCTGTGGTTTACAACTATCCAGTGACTTCCAAGCCCTCAATGATGGCTTGGAAAGTTTTTTTTTCTAGCGGGTGTAGCGAGAAGCGAGGAGCAAATCAACATGGTAATCTCCCCCTCCTATATCTGTAGAACCTTTCATAAAGTACTTCTTCTATCAAATTCTAAAGTGTGAACCGCTGGAGATCACCTCGCTGCGTTCCCAACGCACCACTTTAGCACCAGGATCTCCATCTTCCAGATAAAAACAGTTTTACATACCTCACCAACATCGCTAATTGTAAAACAAGTGAATTATAGAATACAATTATCCACTAGATTTTAAACTAACAAATTCACAGAAGACTACACCCAGAGTGCGTATACTTTAGCAAGAATCCGTACAAATAATCACAGGAGATTTCAATGGAACAATATGTCACGCAGGACAATATAACTGCCAAAGGGAAAAAGTGGCTTGAACAAATTTCTTCCTACAATACACACAATATGCGCCTGTGCGGGGATAAAGCCGCACTCCTCGTGGTTGATATGCAGTATTTTTTCCTCGACCCAGCTTCACCCACATATACTTGTGGCGGTCAGGCTATCCTTCCAAATCTCAAGAAGATCATCCAGGCTTTTCGGCATGCAAATCGTCCTGTCATTTTCACCAAGCATGTGCACCATGCTGATGGTCTTGACGCAGGGATCATGGGGTGGTGGTGGGAAGGTATGTGCCTGGAAGGAAGTCCGGAAAGTGAGATCCACCAGAGCATAGCTCCACAGCACAACGAGAAAGTCATGTCCAAACACCGCTACTCAGCATTTTATAACACTGACCTGGAAACCATATTGCGCGTTCTTAAAATAGAGGATATTGTCATTGCGGGAATAATGACAAATATGTGTTGTGAATCTACTGCCCGCGATGCTTACTATCGGGATTATCGGGTGTTTTTTCTCGCCGATGGAACGGGGAGCATCACCGAAGAGATGCATCTGGCGAGTTTACTCAATCTCGCCTTTGGATTTTCATGGGTGACGAATGTAGATACAATTCTATCTCAATTGGGTGAACAAACTTCACCTGACAATTAAAGCTGTCAGGCATTGGGGTGCTTCGGTATAGTTTTTCTGTTATGCAAAACATAAACTTTTCTCAATTAACCACAACACCAATCACCGTATCACTACAAAACATTCTCTATCTTTACCGCCTGTATTCTAAAAAAGCATTATGTTATCGCAAGCCCTGAAAGTGCGCGGGAGTGCCAATTTTTACAATATCTGCACACCCAATACGCGCATCGAAGTAGCAGCCGAGATAAGGCGGGTAATTTCTGCCGGCACAATAGCCATTGATCCACCGCGAAGAGTGTAATGCTCGTCCTCAACAACCAGCTCCCCTTCTCCCTCGATGACATAATACAACACATTAACGGACATCTTGCATAATGGTGACTTTTGGCCGCTATTCAGGTTCAGCAACAATGTTCGTACCTGTTCAGTCTCAAGGAGTGGCGTGTGAAGTGCCTCGTTTGCTGAAAAATCTTTCAAATATTGGGTTTCAATAAACTTTGTGCCTGATATATTTTCCGTCTTGCTCATATTGATTGGTTCCTTTCCAGTATCTACAAGTTTTTTTGATAATAGTTTTTAAATATCTGCTTTTATAACCCAACCTCTGATAACGTTTATACCCCATAAAGGATGGGATAAAGGACAGAATTATAAACCCTGCCAATACTAACAATCAAATTCAGATATTACAAAAATTGAAGCGGGGGTGAAGATATTAAATAAATCCTGTGCCGCTATGCAATCCCCAATTAATAAATCTGGAGTCTGAACATTTCTCAGCCCCGCAGGTCTTGCAATTCTTCTGTGAAAAGTTGCAAAGTCTTTATTCCTGTTTTTTCAACCCAACAAAACCGTGTCCTCGCGAACCTCGCAAAATGCTACGTATCAATCTCCCCCTCCTATGTCCGCAGAACCTTACCAAAACAACGCCTGTCCTTCGTATGCTGACGCCGCGCCCCACATCAAGCACTCAATCTGTTGCAGCCAATACTTCCTAAAATATTAGGGCGGAAAATCATTCAAATTTTCACGACAGAATTAACATTGGCAACATATATATTAGGTTAATTTGTTTTTGTATAAGATTTGGAAATGAGAATTTCTATTTTCCACTCCTTTTGAGAGTTTTAAAATGCAAAATATGCGCGCTAACAGTGATAGCAATAACTGCCAAAAGTATTTGGAGATATATGAGATCAACAATGAATATTATGGAATACAAAATGGACAACCACAACCAACTTAATGCGATGATTTTGGTTGATAATGGGATCGCCTTATGCTCTCGATAATTACGGATATACTCACCAAACCATTTATGGTTTAGTAACCATAAATAAAGGCGCTCCGAACTTCTAATAAAGCAGGCAGTGGAAAGCAGTAAGAAAGGCGTGGTGGGTAAGAGAGGTATCACAATTCCCACAATGCCCAAAAGCAAAGACAGAACACCTATGAGAATAAGTATTATCTTCATTATTTGTGGTTTCTTCTTTGGCGGTTTTTTCATAAGAAGGTACGCTGTTGAGATTGGAAGTGTATCACCACAACGGTGTTGCATTCATCATATGCGCAATCCGATCTTGATTCCATCCACTAAAAGGAATAGTACTCAATAAATTCTGGCCGCAGAGCAATTTTTTGATCGTAGCGATCTTTTTACGTCCTCGAACGAACTCAACGAATTTAATATACCTCAAAATGGAATCATGTTTACTAATCCCACACTTGCATATATGAAGCCATACATATTTCAATAATTACCCTTGGTATTTTCGAACAAGAGAATTTTATATATTCTCGGGGTTTAGGAGCAATCAGTCATCAACTAAAGTAGTTCTTTCAGCACTGCTACCGCTCGTATGGCGTCATCCGCAAAACCATCTGCTCCTATCTTCTCTGCCCAATCCTTATTGACCGGCGCGGCGCGCCTGGATTCCAGCCCGCACTGCGCGTCAATTACTTTAGCATCAGTCATCCCCAGATACGTGTGGGTTGGCATATTCAGAAATTTTCCCACCTCGGAGTATGCCCACCCAACTTCAGGTTCAATTCTTGACACTCACCCCCCTCACCTCTATAACTTCCATATTATCTGATTATATTGATCTGCGGAGAGAACCTTGCCATGAGGTTATCCAAACTAGCTTTCACGATCCTAATCCTAGCCCTGTTGCTCGCCGCAGCCCCATCAGTCAGCATGGCCGGTGCAGCCATACCCGATACCTACGTCACAAACCCTGCTGACGGCATAGTCAACGGCGATCTGAACGATGAACAACTTGATGCGCCGTTCTTCAAAGAATGGTCGCAGCCCACCAGCGGTCACCCTGCGAATTTCACTTATGGATGGGTGCGCAATGATGCAAACAATCTGTACGTGGCGATCGATTTTGCGCCTGCTAATGCACAGCCGTGCACGCCGGGCGCTCGGCAAATCGCCCTTTATGACCAGCCTAATTTTAGCGGTGCATGCGCAATTTTAGATTCGGGTCACTATCTGGAATCCCAGGCAATTGGCCTGGCTAACGACACGGTCTCATCAATAAAAGTAGGAGCTGGGGCAGCCGCCACTTTATGCTGGCATAATAATTTTGAAGGTACCTGCGAGAGCTTCTATAACGACGACAATTCTTTGGCCGATAACGAAGTGCGGGATAACAACGTTTCGTCTGTCAGAGTATTCTCCGGTGATACGAATTGCAACCCCGGAACAGGGGAGGTCGCGCTATTCAAAGGGGGGTAATATGGCGGATACTGTACAACGCTAAAGACCGGATACTATTTTGATCCGCTTGAAATGAATATATTGAATGATTCCATTTCATCGTTAAAAGTGGGGCCGGGAGCGTCTGTGGCCCTTTATCAGCACGCAAATTTCCGTGGAACCGGAAATCTTTTCACAAATTCAGATCCTGATCTGACAAACAATACCATAGGCAACGATACTGTCTCTTCCGCAATAGTCTATGCGGGAAGCACGGACTGTTATGCGGATTCGGATCAAGTCGTGGTCTACACCAATCGCAACTATGAGGGATTGTGTAGTGTTCTTGATTTCGGGGTCTATCGTGATCCGGTACACATTGGTTTGCCCAATGACAACATCAGTTCAATCCACGTTGGTTCAGAGGCAGCTGCATATTTGTGCGATCACCGTGACTTTGGCGGGCAGTGCGAAGGTTTCCCCATTGGCGATCCGGATTTGTCGAATAATGTGATAGGCGAAAACAGAGTCTCGTCGCTATATGTAGGGCCCAAAACCCAGCTGGGCAATGTGGGAGCCTGGGTAGACACGGTCCTCATTGACGCAGAGCACTTTCCTCAATATCAGGTTCCGGGGCCAACTGTGGTCGGGGATTACCCCGTTCACCGGGTTCCGACTCTCATTGGCAGACGGCAAGACATTGTCGTTATTCTCTGGGATCCAGTACGACCGAACGTCACCCGGCCGACAGCGTCCGATGTCTACAATAGGCTCGTAGGGTTTGAAGACAGTGCTGCTGGCTATTTCCGTGAAAATAGCGGAGGGCTTTCTTCAATAAATCTGGTCGGATTTTATGGTTGGTTTTCGCCACCAGCCGCGCGTCAAGGCACGTTCTATTGGGATGAGCGGTCAGCCGCGCTGCCTGGGGCCTGGTTTCCTGATGATTTTGATCAAGACGGTGACGGGCTCAAAACTGGGCACACAAGTCGGTGGGTCGATGGCCTTCGGGCCCTGGACACCCAATTTGACTTTAGCAAATATGACCATGACGGGGATGGTACAGTGAGCAAGTCCGAATTGGGAGTCGTGATGATCACCCCCCAGCAAGTGGGTTTTGGAACTTTACGAATGTTTAGCGGAAACCAATTTGCGGCGTGTGCTGGGCAACCCACCTGTGCTGCCGCCAAGCTGCGCTTGGATGGGGTGGTCGTGGATGAAATACTGGAAATCTTTTTACCTCAAGCGCCAACAACTGGTATTATTCTCCATGAATTAGGCCACATTCTTGGTTGGGGAGACATGTACTTCCAAGACCGTAATGGCGATTTCTACTACAGGTTTGCCCCGCAGTCGTTTTCCATCATGGCGAACAACAATAACAACCCCCATTTGGATCCGGTTTTTAAGTTAAAGCTGGGCTGGACCATTCCTCAAATGGTTATGAAGTCGGGCACCTATCAGATCTCCGATGTGGAGACCTCTGGCAAAGTGTGGGTACTCTTAGACCCAAGTCATGGGTTCGATGAATACTTCATTGTTGAGAACAGATGGGGTGGATCGAGTTATGATCAAAACATGCCTGATTTCGGTCTCGCAATCTGGCATGTCATCGAAGACGACGACGTTTACGATTGTCCTTTAACCCCGCTAGGCACACCCGCAGCAAGCTGGACCGATCCAATGGTAACAAAAACTTGGGAACGGTGCGCCATCCGCCTGATCCGGGCAAACCCTGCCTCCAATCCCGCCCTCAAAGGTAAAATTGCGGATGACAGAGTAGCCCTCTATGATATGAGCTCTGGAAGCGTCTCTCTCATATGGAAAAATGGGACCTTAAGCGGTTTCGTGGTGCAACCGATGGTCAATGCTGGTCCGACGCTTACCACCCAGATTACAGCACCATAGAATCGATAGCGGGCTTGTGCCGTTTCTCTCATCGACTTGACAGAGTGTTTGTGAAAGTGGCTTTTTCTGTTGTAGTCCCTCAGCTTTCTAAAATTATTAGGGAGTACCAATTTGCCAGTACACAATTTTCTCGAACATAATGAAATCCGCTTCTCAGGCCCAAAGGGCTGTTGATTTTATTCTTGTTCTTCTAATTTTACCTGAGGAAAGATTACCAAAAAATAAACAAAGTCAATTGACAAACAGATTGAAGATACGATGTGTTTATTTATTTACCGACAAATTCTTTGGTCGTTACCCAATCATGTCATGATTTATTTAATTGATTTTTCACCTGATCTGAACTGCCTTTATGCGGATTCTGGTTACTCTTTGAGGAATGAATCAGCACTTTCAAATGGCGCAAGATATTCACTTTTATTTTCCCGGGTTATTATTAAATTTACTTTCCACCCAAGTTTTTTGGTTCCCCCCCTCAATTTTTTTTGCGATAAAAATGTTGTTAGGATTGAACTACCGATATGTTCTTCAATTTGAGTGGTAATTGAAATTTATGCCATTTATGCAATAATAATATTGAGAAACAATAAAAATTAGAGGAATTTCTGCTAGCGAACCAAGCCAAAGGAGTGGTAGTGATGAATAAAAAAATTTGGATACTTGTTTTATGTGTAGGGATGCTGTTGACTGCCTGCAGTGGTACTCCCGAAGCGAAGCCAGCCATAGAAGCCGAATCGGCTGCAGAGGTGCAAGAAGAGGCATCCCCTGAATCAGATAAAGAAGTAGCCACTGAAGAAGAGAGCATTGAAGCAGTAGCCCCACCCGCATCCCCTTACGCGGATACCATTGTGTTCGTATCCACACGCGGAGGGGATCCTTCAGAAATGAAACTGGAACTGTTCTTACTTGATCCGCATACGAAAGAGGTCACTGCTGTCGAAACAGGAATAGATGGATGTGTGCTTCCGAAGTGGTCACCGGATGGCAGCCGAATCCTGTTTTCGACAATGAACATCTGGAACCTATATACTGTTAAACCGGATGGAACGGATTTGATTCAGATCACGGATTTCCGCAGCAATAACGCGGATTGGTCGCCAGACGGCAAGCAGATTGTTTTCCAATCAGACCACCAGGACGAACCACAGGATACGCCTGACCTCTATATCATGGATATTACTGGAGAAAATCTTGTTGAAATCCTGGATGATCCCCCAAATGCGGATTATTCACCGCGCTGGTCGCCGGATGGCAGCACAATCCTGTTCATCAGCAATCGCTCTGGGAAAGAAGAGATTTTCACAATCCAGGCGGACGGCAGCGGAATTCAGCAGCTATCCAACATGACCGATCCCGTGGCGAATGCGGAATGGTCGCCGGATGGCACACGCATTGCATTCGTTAAGGGGCCACCTGATGGAGAAAATCTATTTATTGCTGATGCTGATGATTTTAACGCAAATGTGGTGCAACTGACCAGCGATGGGAAGGGGATTGGCCAGGTGGCGTTTTCACCGGATGGCAAGCAAATGATTTTCAACAGTGGGGCGGAGCTGTGGACAATCAATGTGGATGGGAGCAACCTTGTGCAGCTCACAGATGGCGAATATTTTAATTTGTGGCCTGATTGGTCACCCTAGGAAAAAAACATGGGGGGGCTTCAAATGCCCCCTTCATAACAATCGTTTTGGGAAATCGTCAACATAGTTCTTCCTAATTCTTTTATCAGGAAAATTGTTAATCAGATCGGTGCAAGACTGCATCATGCACAGCCCGCTCCGATTCCTGATATTCCTGTTGGGATATGTTTTCACATATTAATAATCAGGATATAAGCCTCCGACCTCTTGCACCCCATTCAACGGCGGATCTGTCCACAGCGTAGTACAGCGTCCACTGTGTCCATTGTTTCCACAGGGGTTGCACACGAAAATGGGAAAGGCGACTCAAAATAAGCAGGTCTGTTTTATTTAAAATCATATAAGCAAATTCTTGTATAATAAAAAAACAATACCAAATGGTCAGGTCAAACGTGTCCAGGAGAAATATGAGTGCGAAAACTAAAACTCAATTATTAGCTGAAATCAAAGTCCTGAAAAAACGCCTGGCCGAACTGCAGGTGGTGGAAGATGAATCTCACCGTAAAAGTGATAAACGCTTCCATACACTGGCACAAACCGCAAGTGATACGATCATTAATATTAATAGTAATGGCAATATCACATTCTGGAATAAAGCAGCTGAAAAAACCTTTGGTTTTTTAGCCAATGAAATGATCGGTAAACCATTAGCTCAGATCATGCCCGAGGAATTTCAAAAGGCACACTTCGAAGGGATCAAACGAGTGGTCTCAACCGGGAAATCCCGGATCATCGGAAAGGTCGTCGAGATAATAGGGATCAAGAAAAGTGGGCAGAAATTTCCGATCGAACTTTCACTGGCCACCTGGAAAACTGACGATAGCGTTTTTTTCACAGCGATCATTCGTGACATCACTGAACGAAAACGATTGGAAGAGAAAATGCGCCTGGACAGCCAAATGCTGTCAAACATCATTGATTCCATTGTGCTCTACAAGATCAGCGATGGAAAAATTGTCTATACAAATCCACAATTTGATAAATTATTTGGGTATCACGCTGGCGAATTGATCGGGAAACATTTCTCGGTTCTTGATATACCTGCCGAGAGAAAGACTGATGAGGTATCCAAAAAGATCAACGAGTCTTTAATAAAAAATGGTAAATGGGAAGGCGAAATTCAAAACAAAAAGAAAGATGGCAGTGCATTCTGGAGCCATGTCAGCATTTCCGGTTTTACGCACAATGAATATAGAGAGGTTTGGGTTGCTGTCCAACAGGACGTTTCCGCACAAAAACAAGCGCAGTTAGAACTTACCCGATTGAGTACACACGATTCCCTGACCGGATTGTATAATCGGGCTTTCTTTGATGAAGAGCTGAATCGTTTGGAACATGGAAGGCATTTCCCCGTTTGTATTGTGATGGCAGATATTGATGGTTTGAAAAAAATAAATGATACATATGGACATGCCAGCGGCGATTTGCTGCTGCAGCGCGCTGCCAAAGTGCTGGCTAAATCTTTCCGTGGTGAAGACATAGTTGCCCGAATTGGTGGAGATGAATTTGCGGTGCTGCTGCCGAACGTAGATTCCAAGACAGCCAACAAGGTATTAAAACGATTAGAAAGCAATATACAAGAGAATAACAAGGAAAATAACGAAATTCTTTTAAGTATCTCTTATGGAGCAAACATCGCAGAAAATGGTAAAGAATTAATCGATTCTTTGGTAAAGGCAGATGAGATTATGTATAAAGTTAAGAAAAATGAGCGATCGATGGGACGAAAATAATCTTATATTCCCGTCAACAGTTATTACACCATTGAGCCGAAGAAACCTTCTCAGAAGTTTCAAGACGATTATTCGAGAGTCTGGTTTGCGTGAGATCCGTTTTCGTGATCTTCACTTTTATTGTTGTTAAACGATTAGGACGCTAATAAGTTAGTATGACCCTAGATACCTACAGACATCTTTTACCTGGTATGCAGCAGGAATCAGCAAATTTTATTGATAACTTGATCACTCAATACCTGTCGAATTGCACACGAAAACAGGAAAGGCGACTCGTTCTTGAATGTAAAAAGATTGCAACAATACGGATGATCAATAAGTTTTTGTTGACATAGGCTTATTTGAAGCCTATACTTTATAAGTAAATTTTCAATGATCTTGTTATTAACAAAGTGGAGAATAATTATTCATGACAGACAAAAAACATAATTCACAAAAACCAATAAATCGGCGCGAGATGTTGAAGAAGGGCGCGCTTGTAACAGGCGCAGCAATCACTGCCGCCGCATTCTTGGATGGGAAATGGCTTAAGCCAATTGTAAAGACCGGGATCCTGCCCGTGCACGCGCAGGCATCAGTGTGCGCACAATATACTTTCACGCCATTTTTTGATTGGGACAGTGGAAGCGTTTGGAATCTTGGGGTAACTGTTGCACCAATCGGTCCGAATGGTCCAATATCATATGAGATTATGGGTTTTACTGGCATAACCATTACTCCAGGAGTTGGTTCATCA
>SDBT01013806.1_pt1 | contig 12920 bp, 7 predicted proteins | sample 2277101 | NCBI WGS metagenome assembly SDBT01 (sample SAMN10404973, study PRJNA504765) | marine sediment metagenome | isolation source: marine sediment core GS10_PC15, 103 cmbsf | place: Arctic Ocean: Southern Knipovich Ridge | collected 2010 | reverse complement strand
CTGAGATTATACCGCGCGATGGCGAGCTTGGCTATCGGTATACCGTAGGGTGAGCAGGAAACATAGTTCAAACCTATCTCTTTCGCAAAAGGTATATTTGATGGCTCAGCACCATGTTCTCCGCATATCCCCATGATGAGGTCAGGCCTCGTGAGCCTCCCTCTCTGGGCAGCTATCCTGATCAGTTCCTTTACCTGCTCCTGGAGGTATTGGAACGGGTTTTCCCCAAGGAGGTCGAACTCGTTGTAGTCCGTAAAAAAGGAGTTGAAATCATCTCTTGAAAGACCGTTTGTTGTCTGTGTTAGATCATTTGTCCCGAAACTGAAAAATTCGGCGTACCTGGCGATTTTATCGGCCTGCAGAGCTGCTGCCGGAAGCTCGATCATTGTTCCGACCTTGTAATTGATCGGGCCGCATTTAAAGCTCTCTCTTACCTCGTTTTCAATATCCATTATACCTATAATCGCCGCCCCTTCTATCTTTTTCCCCTTTCTTATTGTTTTGATCTCATTTTCACTCATAACGAGAGGGATCATGATCTCGGGTTTTACATCAATTCTTTCTTTTTTCAGGCTGTACGCCGCTTCAAATATAGCCCTTGTCTGCATGTTGTATATCTCGGGGTATGAGATTGCGATCCTTACGCCTCGGTGCCCGAGCATGGGATTAAACTCTTTTTTCATGTCACAGCGCAGTCTAATTTCCTTTTCATCCAGTTTCGGCTGCTTTGCTTGAATAAATTTGATGAACTTGTCCATGCTCTCTTTCGTGTGAGGCAGGAATTCGTGTAAAGGAGCGTCAAGCAGACGTATCGTGACCGGAAGCCCCTCCATGATCTTGAAGAGCTTGTAGAAGTCGGCGACCTGCATCTCCTTCAGTTTTCCAAGCGCTTTTGCCCTCTCTTTTTTATCACCCGCGATGATCATGGATCTGAATATATTGATCCGCTTTTCATGAAAAAACATGTGCTCGGTCCTGCATAGGCCGATCCCGGCGGCTTTGAAAAGCTTTGCGAGCTGAGCGTCCTTGGGCTGGTCTGCGTTTGCGTGAACGTCAAAATCATCAAGATTTCTCTGGACAATTTCAAGGAATTCCAGAAGACCGCTATCTTTATGGGACGGTTCAGTGAGATCTACTTTTCCAAAGTAAATGGTGGGGTCTTCATAATAGGGCACGTTCAGTGAAATGCAGTCACCCTCTTTAATGGTCCTGGTACCGATTTTCACAGAGTCTTTCAAGAATTTTATATCCAGGTAAACCATGGCCACTTTACCAAGGCTCCGGGCTACAACAGGAGCGTGCGACGCGTACCCGCCTTCGGCAGTGAGCACTCCTTTAGCAACTTCGATCGCCTTGACATCTTCAGCAAAGGTGGCAGGCATGACAAGGATGAAATTAGAGTTTTCGCCCACCTGGATACTTCTTTTGTAGGCTTTCAGCAGCCCTTCGGTCGTGAAATATACCTTCCCTATGGCCGCACCCACTGCCCCCGCGATGCCCCCCTTCGTCTTAGGCAGCTTTTCAGCACTTTCAAGATCGATAACGGAATGGAGTATTTCAGAGAGCCTTCCCGGTTTAATCGCGTTTATTATATAATTGTCATCAATGATCTTTTTCGAATGAAGTTCAAGCAGTGTTTTTATCTCTGCCTGTGTGGATTTGCCGAGAACAGGCACCTGGTCTATCACCCAGAGCGTGCTGTTTTCAACCGTGAATCTTATCTGACGGATCTCCTTGAAATGTTTTTCAAGATTGTCCGCGATTTCTTTCAGATCTTTGAGAAAGGGTCTATCGATCTGTGAAATCTCTTTCCCCTTTGTCTGGGTCGCGTCAAAGGCATTTACAAAAAATTTTCCTTTTATTTCATTTTCGCCTGTTATATTGTCCCGCGTGTAATAGCTTCCGTAGTAGCTTTCCTCCCCATAGTTGCCGAATGTCATGGCCTGGATAAGGAGCGCCGAGTCGATGCTGCTGTTGCTGGTTTTAAAGAATGAATGAAACAGTCCGATCACAAAAAGAAGCTGATCGTAGGCGTTGGTAAAGATCTCATTGGGGAACAGGGGTTTGATCTTTTCGATCTGTTCCTTGATTTTGTTCTGCTTTTTGGAGGCTTTTAACGATTTTTGAAACTGTTCGAGCTGTTCGGTCCTATCACTGTTTACATCCGTCTTCAATTCCAGGTCAATTATCTTTCGTACGACATTCCGGTATTCGTGGTAGGCGAACTCTTCACCCACATAGGTCGAAAACCCCCCGACAGTTTTGTCACACAGCCCCATATTGTGTATGGAAAAGGCCTGTATCATGTTGAGCTGTGGGCTTTCTACCACCTTTACCAGCATCGGGTTCTTTTCATCGTTGAACCTTTTTTTCAAAGGACGTTCGATTTTTTCTACCGGCGCTATTATAAATTTTTTGGTATTCGACGGTGATGAGGCCAACTCGGTGATAGTTTCATTGGAAATCATAAAACCGGGCAGGATGGGTGCGCCCAGCCTGGCGAGCTCCATGACCCGTTTCCCCCTGATACCGACAATCTCAAGTGTTTCTTTGTCTTTGATATATTCAGTACTGCTGAATGAATAGTATTTTTTCATTTTCCTTCCTGACAGTGTGTGTTTCGGAAATTTGATGATTTTGAAGCTTTTTAATCAGAGCCGGCCCATTTTTGAAGGTTCGGGTAAATAACTACCAGTGCAAACTTTAGAAAAGGTCCAAAATTGTTCCATGAGCACCCAGCAAAAAAATTTCAAAACGGGGGCTTGCCCCTTCAAAAAGGTATCTTTGCAGCTTTGATACTCCTTTAATATTTTCACCGGCAACGCTGAAAAAGATAGACCCTCCATGCTTTACCTTGCCCCATTTGAAAAGAGCGTGAATGTCGTTTATCCTCTCGTTTTCATACCAGATGAGCACATCGAGGTCGGGAAACTTTGACTTGAAGCTTTCGATTATTTTTTTCCATGCCTCGACATTGCCGTTGTGGAAAAGCTCATTCGTGACCTGGACAGCATATCTCGGCGTTAGTCTTCTTTTGGGAGCCTGGACATGTGTATCCTGCGGTACTTCCTCTTTTTCCTCGACCCGTTCACCAAGGTATTTTTCCTTCGGTTTCACCTTTTTCCCGTAAAGGATGCTGATGAAATCCTTTATCGAGGAATCGAGGGTGCCCGAGTCGATCTCGTCCGTAACCACGCCTGTGTAAATTACTATAAGCTCATCTTTTATAAGAGGAAGAATCGATTCCCACGCCGCCCGCTTTTTTGGGTTTATTATTGACAGGCCCACCTGAGGGTGCGAATATGACAGGACCATGTTCAGGTTGTTCCACCCGGAGATAGAGGCTACGATGGAATCCACGTTTTCGATCATCCGCTCCAGGTTATGAGACTTATATGAATACTGGAATCTATCGATCAGCAGCGCGTTGAGGATCGATTTGACCTGGAAGCTCTGGATTTCATTTTCCTCAAGAGACCCGTTTATGAGGTCTGCCAGGTTTGCCCCCCCGGCAATTTCAGACACATACGCGGTGACGGATTTAAAATGACGCAGAGCAGTATTGAAACCTGCTCTGCTTGAGAGTATATTTAACTGATTATCCATTTTACAGTTCTTTCAGGTCGTCGAGATCGGATTTTTTCTTTTTTGACGGGGTAACGTCAGCTTTGTTTTTTACCTTTGCCCCTCCTCCTGAACTTTTCGGCGCCCCTGCTTCAGCCATGAGAGAAGCTGAATAGGATACCTGTTCAGGAGCTTCCGCCCGGACCTCATCAGAGAAACTCTGCGTGATGTCAGTCCTGACTGTTGATCTCCTCCTGCTGAATGACGCGAAAGCCGCGTCCTGAAAGCCTTTTGATACTCCGTGGAGAAACTCGTTGAGCACATTGGCCATCCCGCTGAGGGTGAATTTTTTCCTCTTTATACTCGTTATATCCACATCGAGGATCAGCCCCGGCTGTATATGATAAGGGTTGATTTTGTACTCGAACTCTTCGAAAGAGTTTTCAAGGAACTGGATCCGCTCGTCAAGCATGACCCTCATTTTCGGGTTCTGGAAACCGTATATCTTCTTGACTTTTTCCTTTGTCATCCTGATCATTTTTTCCAGCAGGCTCTTCTCATGGACGTAGGTCTGGTTGAGCTTTTCAACATCCGTGTCACCGGCTTTGATATGAAGTATTTCGTTCCATGTTTTTTCCATATCTTCGTACAGGGTATCCCCGGTTACGCTCTTGATGTGTCTTTTGATCTTGTTTTTGGCTTTCCTGGCTATATCATCAAAATCGTTTACTTTGAAAAATGATTTGCTGCCCTGGTATACTGTTTCTGTAACGTCCCACAGGTGCACTATCTCATTTTTATATGCTTCCATCTGTTTATCGTAGGCTTCCCTTTCCCTTAGCAGCTGGGCATAGTCGTAATATTTCAGTGTTATCTGGTAGCGTTCGTCAGGCAGCTGGACAGGGTCTGTGTCCTCGTACTCCCGTAAAACCACTTCCCGGGCGTTTTTCAGGTTTTCAATGTACTGATAGCCCATCTTGCTTGTGTCCAGGATCGAGGTGAGGGAGTTTATCGCGGTGTTGAAGCCCCTGTTCCTTATATTTTCAATATCAACGATTGATTTGAGGTTCTCCCGCACGTTCAGGGAATCGAACTCGGACTGGTCGATCTCAGCCCTCAGCCCCTCGATCTTGTCGATGAGGGTCTTGGCCAGAAATGTGTACCGTCTGGATTTTTCATCGTCTTTTTCATCATCAGTGTAATTCGGGATCCTTTTCATTTTTTCAAACATGAGCTCCCCGTCCGAAAGCTCCTCTTTTCCTTCGTCGACGAGCTGGGACTGGAAGTGTTCTACTTCCCGGTCTACAAGGTCAATAATCGTTTTTGAAATTTGATCCTTGATGAGATTTTCAACTGTAGCCTGGTACTGAAAGATAGGGCTTATCAGTTCAGAATCAAGGATGTTTACCGAGAGTTTGACGTTGGATACTGTTTTCGGTTTTACAGGGTGGTCCTTGAAAGAGCATTTGATAACCGAGTAGGCGTTCTCACCTCTTATAAATGCGCCTACATCTGTTTTCTGGCGAAGCAGGGCGTTTGTTTCGTTTTCAAGGTCGTTCATTCCCCTTTGAACATGCCCCTGCAGATGACCGTAGATATTGACGATCGATTTTTCTACTTCTCCTGTGTTGAACCTTTCGGCACCACCCACCTGGTCGAGAAGCTCGGAAATTTCCTTCGGCGTGTACCGGGCAAGAGCCTTCAGCTCTTCCTTGTCGACTAAGTTCCTGATCTTTTTGACCATTTCGTCTTCAGTTGTCACAATGTACCGGTTGAACATATTCTGATAGTTCTGGTTAAAATAGTTATAGAGTTTCTGCTTGATACCACCGGTCACATCCAGCTCTTCCAGCACTTCTTTTGGTAATTTGAGTTTTATCTCTTTGAGGACCTTGTCCGCCTCCTCCTCAACGAGACGCTTAAACTCTTCATTCTGGGCCCTTCCCTCCTGTGCCAGGCTGTTTCTTGAACCGACAGCTGAGGGTTTTGTTGGGTGAAAAATGTTCGGACTTTTTGGAAGTTCTCCTGCCATTGTATTCTCCTTTTCCGACTGAAGTCAAAAACCTTTTAAAATATTAATAAAATGATAAAACATTTGCCTGCCGTAGTAAAGGTAAATTATTTAAATCACATATAAAGGCAGCGCTAATTTTCACCTACGTCTTTGGTCATGCGCTTATTCAGTTCAGCCCGCTTACCGCTTGTTCGATCTCTTTGGAGAAATTTTCACTGTACGAGCCTGTTTTTAAGTCTTCAAGCTCCGCTATGAGCTCATCTTTATTTTCTTCTTTTATTTCTTTTATTATCTGCTGGTATCGTTCCCAGTCACTGTCGACGTTTTTTTGAATAAACTGCCTGGTGATGTGCCAGACAGTGTCCCCTTTTACAACAGTGTATTCGGTTGTGTCAGGAAGCTCGAATGCATTTCCGGGGTAGATCCAGTCGGGATTTTTCCCAAGCTGCTCAACACCATCCAGCTCCTTGTAGCCGTTTGCGATAGCGATCTTGTTCGCGAGATTGTAAACATCGAGAATGGTTATTTGAATATACCCAAGGGATAGGAAGACTTCCAACTTTTCGGGATCAATTTCAGGACCCTGTGTTTCTTCGGGCTGTTTCGCGGTTTCAACCTGTTTTAAATCGTCTTCCGCTATTACTTCTTCTTCTACCCCGGGCCCGGTTTTCGTTTCTGCCGGAGTGATTTCCTCTACCGGCTCTTCTATCAGTATTTTTTCATCCGGGTTTATTTTTTTATTAAAACCCCTGTTAAGCAAAGAAACAGGTGGTAATAACAGGACAAAAGCTAATATTGCAATTACAGCTGCCGGTATTATTATCTTTAATATTTGGAGCCGCTTTTTCCCCTTAGCTCGTACCGCGGCGGTGACCTCCGGCGGCACATGTGTCTCTTCCGACTTTGCGGGTTGTGCGGTCTCCCTTTTTTGTTTTATAACTTTTTCCGGTTTTTGTTTGAGCTTTGGTTTGACAGACGGTTTTAAATCCGGTTTTAACTCCGCTCGACCAGCAGATTTTTCTTTTTTTAAAACTGTTTTTTGAGTTGTTTTTGTGTTTGACCCGAGTTCCCCGAAAATCGCGTAAAGCTGCTCTTTTTCACGGTCATATAAGGAGGCTTTTTCGTTGTTCCTGTCTGTTAATGTTTTTTTGACCTCGTCATACCGCAGGTATTCCTCTCTGCTGATGACTTTTTTTATCGTCCTGAAAAAGAGGTAAGAACTGTTTTCATCAATGAAGCAGTCACCTATGAGCGGCTGATGTGTTTCAATGGTATCAACCGCCCCCAGGAGCTTATTCATCCGGTTTCTAAGATCCGAAATGTTTTTTATAACCGCCTTATTTTGCACATTATTCTCAGAGAAAATCTTTGTAAAGTAAAGACATGCCTCCCTGGCGTTGTTTATGAGAAAAACAAAAGGGTTTTCGGTCAGAGATTTGATCTTTTTAATTTCTTTTTTTATTTTTATCAGGGTTTTTCCGGCATCCTCGTCCCGGGTAATAATGTCGTAGAATTCAGAAAGCAGTTCAGAAAGCACCAGTGCGGAATCGTTGGCAGTTTGCTTAAAAATGTTGGTCAGACTTTTAAAATAATTTTCTATGAATGTCTCTTTATCCGGTGTGCCAGTTATTATTAGATGAGGTATACCGTCTGCCATTTTAATTGTTTCGGATTTTTTCCTGTGTGGAAGCACGCACAATTTTTTTTGAGTATTTATTACTATTTGTTTATCATCTGCCGGTACCTGGCTGTTTGAAATGATGATTCCGGGAAAGTTGTTTTTCGTAACAGAGTATTTATTTTCAGTCCTCTGTATTTTAAAGCCGGCAGCCGTTCCCGATGATAAGTCAGACAATACGCCCAGTTTTACTTTGAGAGGGTCGGGTTCCTTTGCGGTAAAAAGCTCGAGAGCGCTCTTGAGAGAGGTTGTATTTGCAGATAACACATTGAGGCCTTCTTTAGTGTGCTTTTTTCTTTTACACAAATCGAAGAAACCCGCCGAGGCTTCGCTGGTGATGACCGTGGTTATCAGGTCCGGGTCTATGCCGTGCCGGGCAAGAGAAAAATAGTAATGCTCCGGCAAATCAAAGGCAATTAGCTGTTCTCTCTGATGCAGAAGCAGAGTATTTTCTACTATAGAAAAAGCAGGCATGTCAAAATGATCGGGTAAATACCGGAGGGAGTTCTTTACAAGCCGGCCCTTCATCCATCCGGTTTTTTCTATAAAATGCCGATCCTTTTTTTCAATGTTATGCAGGTTGAAAAGCACTTTATTATTATATGAAAGGGCCAGGTTCCCATTGTCGTACATGTAGAGCATTGCACTGTGGTCACCGGTCTTGACATCATGGAAGTGGGGGATGTTTTCCGTGTTTATGTTGTAGTTTTCAAGGTATTTCAGTAGCTTGTCGACAGTGCTGTTTTCACCAACATACCTGTTGGAATGGAGGTCCGATATATTCAGGTTGTAAGGCTCGTATGCCGGGTTTCCGGTATACGATTCTGTTATAACAATATTATATATGTTTGATGTGATTTTATCTTCGAGATTTTTTGAATTACCTATTCTAAGGAAGGGCTTAATATCGTCAGAACTTGTGCCAAGGTAGATTATATAACATTCATCATCAATACGGAATACTCTCTTTCCGGCTGGATATGAACTTTTTTCCATTTTGCTGCCTTTTGAATTCTTATTTGATTCAAAAAATGGATTAGGCGCCAAGAATTAATTACATTATAATATAACATGTCGGCAACATTTTTCAATTAAATGTAGAAAAAATTAATATAAACCGGTTTATTTAAAATAAGGCAAAATATGTATGATTTTCACATTCTTCTATTTGATGAAATTGTAAAAGGGCGGTTTTCAGGTTTCAGCCGGACTGGCCTGCTGTCCGAACTTCCATTGTGGGGTAATTTTTCCGTAAAGGATGTCATGGAAGTTACCGGGATAGATCAATACCCAAGCTCTGTGATCACCGCCGGGGGTATGCAAGATCTGGAAAAACTGTTAGAACTTGTTAACAGCCGGAACACTGGCAGTAACATAATTGTCGGGCGGACGGGGAACCTGACTGTCCTTGACTGGTCCGTTCTAATGACTAGATTGAAACCTGCCCGTGGGATAATAAAAGTACAGGTAGGAAAAATCCCCTCTGACCTTTACTGTGTAAAGAAAAAATATCTTATAAGCGTTATAAAAGATTATATCGGTAATGCGGGTAAAAAAAGGGCAGATAAAGAGTTTGATTCCTTCACGCAATTCCTGTTCGATGACGCTCTTTTTTATAATTTTGAGCGGATTGCGGATTTTCCCGGGTTTTCTTTCTTTATAAGGGATTCCTACGAATATTATAGAGAAAACCTGAGGATAATAAAATACCTGCGGCATAAAAGCTTCACAAAACTTTATGAAAGGCTTCGTGTTAAGGCAACATCCAATACACTGGTAGGACAAAGTGCTGTTATCAGGAACAGCCTGCTCGGGAATGGGGCAAGTGTGTTCGGCAGGGTGGAGGATTCTGTGATCTTTAACGATGTGTCTGTCGGCAGTAATACTTTTATAAAAAACTCTGTTATTCTACCATCAAACGTCATTGAGGAAGGGGTAGAGATTGAAAACTCTCTTGTTCTGGGTGGGGATCCAAGGGTGATAGAAAAAGATTGCAAAATCGGCAAGGATGGTTCATTTGAAAATGTACAGGACCCCTCCCGCATGTCAATCGCAGAAGTATCCAGTTCAGAAGTTTCAAGGGACGGGCTTGTCATCGTAACAGAAGATGTGAGGATTTCGGCGGGTTCGCTAATTATGCCCGTTGATTTTATCCGGCAGGAGGTCGGTACGGTTTTATCATGAATCAATGATGGACCGGAGGGGTCAGCTGTTCAATTTTTTCTCTAGCTCGTCCAGCTCTCTTATAAAATCCCTGTACATCTGGGGGTCGAGAGACTGGTCACCGTCGCTCATCGCGGAATCGGGCTGAAAATGAACCTCTATCATGATGCCGTCCGCACCGGCAACAAGCGCAGCCTTGCTCATGGGCAGCACGAGTTTTCTGTTTCCGGTCCCGTGACTGGGGTCGACAAAGACGGGCAGGTGGGTTTTTTCCTTCAATACGGGAACTGCTGAAAGATCGAGAGTGTTGCGGGTTGTTGTTTCAAAGGTCCTGATGCCTCTCTCGCAGAGTATTATGTTTTCGTTTCCCTGGGACAGTATATACTCCGCCGACAGCAGGAACTCTTCTATTGTTGCGGACATCCCGCGTTTCAGGAATACGGGTTTTTGGACATTCCCTATTTTTTTTAAGAGCGTAAAATTCTGCATGTTGCGCGCACCGATCTGAAGAATGTCCACGTAGGGCAGCACAAGTTCCACATCTGCGGGGGACACAACCTCTGATATGATGTACAGCCCGTAAGCTTCCCTGGCCTCCTTGAGCAGTTTAAGACCTTCCTCACCAAGCCCCTGGAAGCTGTATGGGGATGTCCTCGGCTTGAAGGCTCCTCCGCGCAGAATTTTTATACCTGATTCTTTTACTATGTTGGCGGTCTTGAATAACTGTTTTCTGCCTTCTACCGAGCACGGTCCGGCGATTATTGTAAAAGACCCTCCGCCAATGGTAACTTTGTCCATATCCGGGTTTTTGAGGGTTATGGCCGTCCTGCTTCCCTTTCGCTCGAGGCTGTAAATCGGCAGGTGGGATTTATCCTCTATTTCACTTTCCTCAACACGCGGGTGCTCAACCTTTCTAGCACCTGCCCAGACCGGGTAACTGCCCATAATCTTGAGGAAGTTTGTCTGCTCTTTCAGCTCTTCAATTACCTCGCGCGCCATTTTGTCTTTTACATGACCTTCAAAATCAAGATAAAAGTAGGATCTCCACGGTTCGCTCCTGTGCGGATGGGATTCCAGCTTTGTGAGGTTTATACCGTAATCATTGAAAATCTTCAGTATTTGATAAAGCGCACCGGGCTGGTGGAGGGTGGTGAAAACGATCGATGTTTTTGAATTTTTATTGTACGTGTCCTCGTCGGTTTTTGAGATGACGATGAACCTGGTCTGGTTGTTCGGATAGTCCTCCAGCTTTTCCGCCAACACTTCAAGATTGTAAATGGTAGCAGCGTGTATTCCGGCAATGGCCGCGACGGCCGGGTCCTTTTCCCTGGATATCTTCATAGCGCTTCCGGCTGTGTCGTATATTGGGATTATTTCGCAATCTTTTAATTTTCTGAGAAAACTGGAGCACTGGGAAAGAGCCGCCGGGTGGGAGTAGATCTTTTTTATGCTGTCCATCGGCGTCTTTTTAGTTGCCAGCAGGTAGTGTGAGATCTGTATGATTATTTCACCGACGATCGGGATATTTGCTTCAAGCAGAACTTCATATGTCGTTGTAATGCTGCCAATAAGGGAATTTTCTAAAGGAAGCAGTCCGTAATCAGCCTCTTTTGCTTCTAACGCCTCGATCACTTCATCGGCGTTTCTTTTGGGGATGAATACAACGGATTTGTCCCAGTATTTTATCCCGGCTTCTTCACTGAAAGAGCCTTCCTCCCCCTGTATCGCGACCTTTGGAAGAATTCTCATTTTAAGCTCCGGTGAATCGTATTTTCCGATGACCAAAACTCATGGTGCACATTAACAGTAGCAACCGATGAGCAATTTAAACTAATCATAGAGAATATAATAAATATTATACTAGTAAAGGGCTTTTATAATATTCAGCCTGTTTTATCTTCTATTTTTAAAATAAATTAATAATAGTGCGCGAGTATTTATTTGTGAAGGCCGGAAAAAATTGATTATACTATAAGCAGGAGACCGGGGGATCTGGGATGACAAAATTAAAGGGATTTACACTGGTCGAAGTGCTTATTACGATAACCCTGCTGTCGATCGCGATGCTCGCGATCCTTCGAGGCAATGTGTTCAACCTGCGGTCCGCAAAAACGGCATCGGACCTGACAGCGGCTGTAATGGCAGCGGAATCCATCATGAAAGAACAGATAGGGAAGGGGTTCCCCGAGTCCGGTCTTTCGGACGGAAAGTTCGAGGAAGAGTACTTTTCCGGAATGAAATGGAATAAACGGGTTGAAACTTTAAATATCCCTTTTGTCGAAGACCTGAAGATCGTTACTGTGGAAGTTGAGTATGGCAACGGCAGGATATACTCTTTGCAGACTGTTATGTCCATGTACTGACGGGTGCCTTGATATCGATTTTCCTGCTTTATATAAATGTAATTTTTTTTATTCAATTTTTGATCAGGAATGCGGCTTGTCCGCGTTAAAACGGGTGCAGCGTAAGATGAAAAAGTACGGCGCTTTTACACTGTTTGAGCTTCTTGTATCGATATCGATTTTGTCGATCATCGCGTTTTTGTCTACCATCTCTTTTATTTCCATGAGTAAGATCGTTGACGTCAGCAGGCGTAATGAAGAAGTCCTCCGCAACACGAGGAGTTTCCTCGAGAGGCTGGATGTCGAAGTTTCGAGCGCTATCCTGGTGCGAAGAGCAGAGGAAACTCTTTTTTTATCAAAGAGAACCGATATCATGGGTGAAAATGTCAACAACCTCATTTTTACGACAATTGCCCCGCAGCAATATCTTGAGATCGGAAAACGGGATGAAGTAATCAAAGTCGAGTACGAAGTGAAGGAAAACGAGGATAATCCCGATCTGCTGGTTGTGACAAAAAAAGTTTACTACCACATCCTTACGAGCGATATGTTACAGGAGCCGGTGGAGTTCGATATCAGGAGCGATTTTACCTCCTTTATGCTGCGGTTTTACGACCAGGGCAAGTGGCACGACACCTGGGATTCAAATATTACAAATCAGCTTCCGGAAAGGATCGAATTGACCTTTTCTCTGGGAGGGACAAAATACCGAGAGTTTTTTAATGTATATATTTCGGAAATGTAAAAAAAGAAAAAAGGCGTTTGCCCTGATCTCCACCCTTGTCCTCATTTCTATTTTATCGATGATGGCGCTCGAGTTCTCCCAAAGGAGCAGGATCAACCTGACCATGTCTGTGAATTATTCCGATTCAAAAAAAGCGCTCTACTACGCGTACGGCGGTTATCAGGCCGCACTCTCACTTTTAAAGAAAGACACCAACGATTTTGACGGTCCCGGTGATTTCTGGTATGGGATGCTTCCGCCCATACCCATTGGTGAGGGGTTCGTAACCGTTGATATCAGTGACGAAAAAGCCCGTTTTAATGTCAGGAAAATGGTAACAGCCCGCGGTAAAATGGATAAAAGAAGGACGGTCATGTGTGAGAGAATTTTTCGCGCTTTAGCCATAGAGCCTTCCCTGGTGTACGGGATCGTTGA
>SDBT01013805.1_pt1 | contig 12920 bp, 21 predicted proteins | sample 2277101 | NCBI WGS metagenome assembly SDBT01 (sample SAMN10404973, study PRJNA504765) | marine sediment metagenome | isolation source: marine sediment core GS10_PC15, 103 cmbsf | place: Arctic Ocean: Southern Knipovich Ridge | collected 2010 | reverse complement strand
CTAAGCTTAAAGGAGAAAACGTTACTATTCTTGATGAAGACATTCTAGAAAAGCTTGAAACTAAAATAAAATATCTTGAAGGAGTTATTGAAGAGTTAAAAACTAAGTCAAAAGAGTTACAAACATGCTTGACTGATGCTCAAGCAACTATAGTTGAACTCACAAAAAGGAGTGAAGATTATGTAGCAAGATTTCATAAAGAAAAAGAAGCTAAAGAAAAAGCTGAAAAAGAAGTTGAAGGACTTAATGAATTAATCAACTCAAATACAGATGAAATAAAAGAGGATAAAAAAGCCAATAAATAACAATAGCAATGGCACTTAGTTTCACTTGCACTCCACAAGACTTCAAAGATTTATTCTTTAGAGATTTTATTTATAATGCGATCTTGTGGGTTGCAGGTACATATAACACAGGCGATCAAGTCTTTTATAGTGTTACTGGTTTATTCTACGAAGCTATCAAAAATAGTGTTACTTCCGTTCCAACTACAATCATAGATTGGAAACAAATTCCCGATAATAATTTCGTATTAGATGAAGATATAAACAAGGCAATTCTTGAAGCTTCTGTAAATTTCAATGAGGGCTTATTTTCTGATGACGACCAAAAAAAGAATACCTTCTTATATTTAGTAGCTCATTATTTAGTAGTAGATTTAACAGCAGCTAAAACTGCAGGTCAATCCGGCTCTTCCGGCACGCTTAACTCAAGAAGTGTTGGCAATGTATCTGAAAGCTACACTATTCCTAAATGGATTACTGACAGTCCAATACTTAGCTTATATGCGACCACATCTTACGGTATAAAATATGTTTCCTTGATTCGTCCTGCATTGGTTGGTAATGTTCAAACTGTTCAAGGGGCGACTAATCCTTAATTTAAATTTAAAATAATTATGCCAAAATCATATACCAAAAAAGCAATTACAATTCAAGCAATTCAATGGGTTGGAAATAATTTTGATGAACTCAAAGAGTTTTGTTCTATAATTGGAGTTGATGATATTGATGATGAAACTCAACAGATTCAGCCATTAATAAAAACTTTAGAGGGTGAGATGCTCATTAGCATAAATGATTATTTAATTAAAGGCATTAAAGGAGAATTTTACCCTTGCAAGCCGGATATATTTGAGGCTAGTTATGATTGTAATGAAATATCTAAAGAAGATGCAACAGAACAAGATTGGAAAGAATACACAAGTTTTATTACATTAATAGATAAAGATGGAGAATTATACTGTAATGGGGACAGTGATAAAAAAGGCTTAGACATTGCTTTAAATATAATCAAACAAGCCGAAGTTGGTAACTTTCCTATTGGAGTGAATTTTAAATTGCAAAGCGACCCGATTAAAGAAGTTGGTGTTAATGGTGTACAGATAACAGCTTTAATAGAAGTGGGTTTAGAAATGATTAAAAAGCTAAATACTAGATTTCCTTGTAGAGAAAATGCAATCACAATAACTAAGCTAGAAGAAGCTTTAATGTGGCAGGAAGCTAGAACTAAAAACAGAGAAAAAAGAGGAGTAGAAGGTAAAAACGAAAAATAATATTAACCTAAATTTAACAAACTATGTTTAAACAATATATCCAAAAACAACCGGAAGTAAAAGCTATCCAATGGACTGGCGATAATACAGCAGAACTGCAAGATTTTTTTGTAATAAACAATGTAAAATTTGGTAATGTAGAGCTAATTACTAAAGATGATGAAGAGTTGCTAGAAATTAAAATATATTATCGTTGTTCAAAGAAAAATTCAGAAGGCAATATAGAGGATACAGCTGATGATACGACTCTACGAACTCACCACATGAAAATTGGCGAATATACTCTTTTCCACGATGATATTACTGCACATCGTTCCTTCTCTTTTTTCCCCGAAGAGCAATTTAATAAATATTATGAAGTAAAAATATGAAAAATATGAAAAAATTTATAAAAAACATTAAAATAACTAAAGCTCAAGCGAAAGATATTGCAATAGAAGCTATTCAATGGAATGGAGAAAATCTTAGTGAATTATCTGCTTTTGTAAAAACTGCTCGTGATATTACATTACCCGACAAATCAGATAAGATATTAATTCCTACTAAGAAGGGTGACTTTATGGCAAGTGTTGGTGATTATGTTCTTAAAGCAAAAGATGGCACTATTCACGGTTTTAATAAAGAAAAATTTGACGATTCCTTTAAGCCAATGAATAAGAAAAAAAGGTTGTTTATTGGTAAGAATTTTGATCTTGATTAAAATGCCCGCAAACGTAATAATCAAATCAAACTTCAAAAAACTAGAACAACTCAACAAAAACGCTAAGGTTAAGATGATTGCTAAGGTTGGCATATTGGGCAATAAAACAAATAGAGATGATGATGATGATAGCCCTTTTACCAATGCAGAAATAGGAATGGTGCATGAGTTTGGCTCAAAAGATGAAAGAATACCAAGAAGAAGTTTTTTAGAAGACCCCTTAGTAATTAAGAAAGATGAAATTAACGAGACTATAGGTAAATTAATTGGTAAACATTTGACAGAAAAAAATGGCATGACTAAGATTTTTAAGAAGGTGGGGATAAAAGCAGAAGCGATAATTCAAGAAGCATTTGCAACCGGTGGTTTTGGGGAATGGAAGGAGTTAAAGCCAAAAACTATAACAAACAAGGGGAGTAGCGCTATATTAATTGATACTGCTCAATTAAGGAAATCAATATCAAGTGGAGTTGAGAAAATATGACAATACCAAAAATACAACAAGCCTTTAACGGTTGGGAGAGCGAGATTGTTTTAGTTAAAGTTTCGGGATCACCGGATAGCAGAGGCATATTAGCAGAAACAGAAACACAAATCATATTTAAAGGCGTAATACAACCTTTGAGTATGGAGCAACAAAAAGCATTACCCGAAGGTAAAAGAAGTTGGCAAAATTGGCAATTACATACTAGGATAGAGCAAAGTTTGACAACTGGAGATAAGGTGATATATCTAGGTAAGAGGTATGAAGTTATTGCTAGGGGTGATTATAGTTTGAATGGTTATTTTGAATATAATTTATTGAAGGATTATGAATGAAGAACCAATAATAATAATAAGAGACATAATAAAAACCCAATTAGCATTAACCGATCAAGAAATATGGCTTTTCAACCAAGATTTCAAAATACCACAAACAAGCGGTTTATTCATTACCTTAGAAAGCGTTAACTCTACAAATTTTGCCAATAATAATAAGTTCGTAGAAAATGATGCTAAAAACGGTATAGATGAAGTACAGACAATTAATAAGCAGGAAGAAATAGCAATAGAGTTATTTAGTAAAAATAGAGAAGCCCAAACTAGACAAGATGAAGTTAGAATGGCTTTAAATAGTTTTTATGCTAGAGAGCAGCAAGAGATTTTCCAATTTAAGGTTGCAAAAATAAATAATCCGTTTCAAAATATAAGTGCAGCGGAAGGAACAGGGATATTGACTAGATTTAGACTCATAGTTCTAGTTCAAAGTTGGGAAGAAAGAATAGCAGCAGTGCCGTTCTATGATAACAATTTTGAGGCAAAAATAGAAACTGATCCGGAAGTGAAATAAAAGATTACTAACTCAAATAAAAGGCAAAAATGACAACAGTATTATCTATTCGTAATTTCATCAATGTAAACCTTACTCAAACTCCCATAGGACTTCCTAATCCCAATGTTAATAGTGTAATGCTATTAACCAATGAAACTCCGGGCAATTTAGATGATTTTAGAACATATTTAAATCCTTCAGATGTAGCAACAGATTTTGGAACTAGCTCCGTTACTGCCGCTATGGCAAATGCTATTTTTGCACAATCACCCAATATTTTAAGTGGAGGCGGAAGATTAGTTATTGCTCCTTTACAAAGTGCAGTTTCTGCAACTCAAGGTGATTTCACAACTGCAGACATCTCATCAAATCTTTCTAACTTGCAAGGTGTTAGTGATGGTGATCTAAGAATTACTCTAAATGGTACTATTATTGATTTAACTAACTTGGATTTTACCGCAGCAACATCTTTGGCTGATATAGTTACCATTTTAGCAAAAAGAACAGCATTGAGAGATTTACAATTAGAGCTTGTTGGAAATACCATAAAAGGCACTTCAAAAATTGTCGGCACTTCTTCAGCTGTAATATTTGCACAATTACCCGCAGGAAGCGGAACTGATTTAAGTGGTGCTACTTTCTTTAATACAGTAGCAGGAACAGCAACCGCAGGAGTTAATTCTAGCGGTGAAACTATTTCCGAAGCAATAACAAGGCTTGAAAATAGTGTTGAATTCTATAATACTATCACAAACTTAGAAATGGAAGATGCCGTAATTACTACTTTGGCTGCCTTTATTCAAGCAAGACGTTTAATATTTCTTCATCACTTTAGCGATTTCAATGTTCTTGAAAGTGGGTCAGTTTGTGATAATATTGCAACTGCAGGGCAAGAAAAAACTAGATGTTTATTTTATAGCAATTCTCTTGCTGATGCTAATCTTTTCAAAGCAGCTTATGTATCTAAACAAGCAAGTGTTAATTTTGCCGGAACTAATACCGCAAGGACTGATAATTTAAACAGCCTTGAGAACATCATAGCAGATCAAAATCTAATTCAAACCGATCTTGATAAAGCAGAATTAGCAGGTATTATAACTTATGGTAATTATGGACTTACAGCTATTAAATCAGATAATGCTAATAATTTCTATGACGCAGTATATAATAAACTCTCATTAGAAATTGAATTAGAAGTTGCCGGCTTTAATTACTTAAAAGGCACTATTACTAAAATACCTCAAACAGAAGAAGGCATGAACGGCTTGAAAGATGCTTATAGGAATGTATTAAATCGTTATGTAACAAATCGTGTTATTGGTGTTGGCTTAACTTGGAGCTCACCTAATACTTTTGGTAATCCCGAAGATTTAAAAAGAAATATTACAGATGTTGGTTTCTTTATATTTAGCCAACCTATTGCACAGCAAGCTCAAGTTGATAGAGATGCAAGGAAAGCCCCTTTAATTCAATTAGCTATAAAATTTGCCGGAGCGATACATAAAGGTGATGTAAATGGCATAGTGGAAGGTTAATTATTAATTTAAATTAAAACAAAAAATGACAACAGCAATGACAGGCAACGATACAGTCGTTGTAAATGACGGTACTGGAGACAGAGTTTTAACAGATTTTGCCAATGCCGATAACGTAATCATGACCTTTCCAAATGAATTGGTAACTATGACAGTTGGAAAAAATGGTAATGCTATTTATGCTTTTAATCAAACCGGCAAAATCCTTGAAGGAGAATTAAGGTTCTTAATTGGAAGCGAAGATGATAAATACTTTAACTCAATCCTTAAGAGGATAAAAGATGATTTACCTTCTTTTGTCTTATTGAGTATCAACTTTACTAAAAGAGTTGGTGACGGAAAAAGTAACGTTTCTAATGTAGTTTATTCAGCCGAAGGTGGGTTAGTATATCAAGGAGTAGATGCTAAAGAAAGTTCAGAAGGAGACACCGAAGCTGCCGTTGCAGTATATAGAATAAGATTCGCTAATTCAGAAAGAACAATATAATGATTGAAATAAAAGGATCAGAAGGCGCAATAATTAAATTAAACAAACCGGAGGGCAAATTAGGATGGACTCTTTATTCTATGCTCCTTGCAGAATGTTTAAAGCAAGATATTAAGCTTGGTAAAATATTTGATGAATTCTTTAAAGTTGTTAAAAGTGGCGATATTAAAGATGTCAAAGAATTAAACAGCCTTGACATACCCCCCACTTTGGTTGATGAAGCCTTAAAAGCTTTTATGATTATTGGCTCTTCTGAACAAATTAGATCAATACTTATCGAATGCTTAAAGCGTAGTCTTTACAATGATATTAAAATAACAGAAGAAATACTAGATGAGCATCCCGAAGATTATAATCTAATATTTTTTCAAGTATTAAAAGAATATACACTCCCTTTTTTTTTAGGAATAAAAGGCTTGTTGTCAAACATCTTGGGAAAATAAAGGTTGTAGTGCCTGAAGTAAATAAGTTAATTGGTGAAAATTATTTAATTTGTCTAAAAATTGCAAAAGCAGGTTATTGTGGTGGTGATCTATATAAAGTATCAAAAGCAACGCCGGAATGGATCATAAAGACTCTTGATTATCAAAACTTTTGTAATGATTACGAACAGCAATTACATACATTAAACAGGAACAATGAAAATCGGTGATCTATTTATTGCCTTAGGAATTAAAGTAGATCAAGCAAAAATTGCCAGATTCCAAAAAGGCATTAACAATCTTCAAAAGAATGTAGTAGCATTGCAAGTTGCCTTTGTGGGCGCAGGCTTTGCTATGGATAGATTCATTAACGGCACTGTAATGAGCAGTGTTTCTCTCCAAAATCTTAGCAATCAAACAGGCTTAGCAATAGATAAACTCCAACGTTTACAGCAAGTCGGTCAATTAGCTGATCTTACACTTAGTGCTGATGCTATATCTCAATCAATAGGAAATCTTCAAAAAAACTTAGCAGCAATTAAATTAGGTCAAGGTAATATTGCACCTTTTCAATTGCTTGGTATTGATCCGGCGGGTAAAGATGCTTTTCAAGTTTTAGATCAAATAAGAGAATCTATAAAAGGTCTTGATCCCTCAATAGCTACCAACCTTATACAGCAATTAGGATTAACCCCTCAATTCATTAATATTTTAAGACTCACAAGAAAAGAGTTTGAAGCCTTAAGTGAAAACACCTTTTTAAATAAAAATCAACGTCAAAATATAGTAAGATTAGGAACTGCTATAACCGGTTTAAAATTAAGATTTAAAGCTCTCAAAGATCAAGCCGTTGCCAAATTATCACCTATATTAATAGAGTTAGTTGATAAGTTCTTTAAATGGATGCGAGATAATGGCGATAAGATCATTGGTGCAATATCGGGAATAGCAAGAGCAATGACTTTATTTTTACAAGCTATGGGTAGGTCTATCGATCTTGTTGCTAAGTTTGTGGAGAATGTTTTAGGCTTTGAAAATGGTATTAAAGCAGTAATTACAGCTTTAGGTTTATTAGTATTTGCAATGCTGCCTTTTAAATTAGTAGGGCTTGTTTTAGCAGGTATTATTCTTCTTTTAGAAGATATTTCAGTATGGGCTAGAGGAGGCGATTCTTTGTTTGGTGGATTATTTGATGGTATAGTAGCTTTTTTTGGAGCGTTTGAACAATTTGGCAGCAATATCAATAATGTTTTAAAGGGTATTCAAGATTTTTTTAGCGGCGGTATTTTTGAAACAATAGCTAGTTTAGCTTCTAAGTTAGGTGAACTGGGTGTCTCTTTAGGTATTGGTGAGGGATCGCCTCTTGAAAAAGAGGAGATAATCCAAAAACAATCAGAGTTTGAAAGGTCTTTTGCAAGAATACCATCTATAGACAGTATATCTTCTGTAGGTCAGGAAGGGATAGCTAATAATTCAAACTCAAATACAACTAATAATATCAATATAACAAATAATATTAACGGCGCAGGAGACCCCGGACTTGTAGCTGAAGAAGTAATCGCAGGAGCGCATGCACAAATTAATAATGAACCAAGATAATGGTAGCAACCCCAACAGTAGACGGAGTATTAAACGGAGCAGATACCCTTAACGGCTTAACCAATAAGTTTGTTGTTTCACCTATTTTTAATTTAGGTGTTGCCGGTTTTGTTTTTGATATTCCAAAAGAAACAAGAATACAGCTAGAATCAGAATCAACAGATCATTTTGCAGAAGACAATAGCGCAATTCAAGATCATATTGCCTTACGTCCCAACATAATTACAACCGGTGGTTTTGTGGCAGAGTTAAAATTCACCAAAGCTGACCCTAAGCAAGATAAACAAAAATTAGTTGAAAAATTGGTGCGACTTAATAGCCTCGTACCGGTTCTTACAAATGCTGCTAGAAGTGCTAAAAATGCTATTGATATTGCCAAAACAGGGGAGGCGACTGTAGAGAATTTAGAGGCTACCACTCAAGCAGGGTTGGATATCTTTAAAGCTTATAAAGCTCTCAACCCCCCCGAAGGAGAACAGGCAAAAGCTTTTAACTTTTTTAGGGCAATGAGAGATGCGAGGCAATTAGTTGCTGTAGATACCCCTTGGGGATTCTTTAGTAATTTGGAGATTAAAACTATAATTGCGGTGCAATCCGCTGACTCTGAAAGTGTTACTGATTTTTCAATGGTGTTTAAAGAGTTTAGGACTGTTCAAACTCAATTTGTTCCTTTTGCAGAAGATCAATATCAAGGTAGGGCTAAGAATCAGAGGAGTGAGCAGCAGGATCAGGGGAAGGCGCAGGGGAAGAAACAAGATGACCGATCAGCAATTAAAAAGTTAGTTGATAAATTCACTGGGAATTAACTCTTTACCATTGAAGAGATTTTTTACTATCTCTAATTTCTCTTTTATATGTCATCCAAATTATTGCATAACTACAATAATTTATATCAATGCAATAAGATTTAATTATATTATCCATTATAAATCTATTTTTTGCAGTTGTAAGTAATTTAAAAGATTCAAGTTCTTTTTGCTCCATCCTTCTTAAGAAAGAATGGTTGCAAATATCAACTTCATCACAATAACTTTTTTTTACTTGATCTTTTATAACTCGAATAACCCCGTCTCTTTGAACTTTTGAGCCGTCAAAACCCATAGGATGGACAAAGTCAGCAAAAGCATTAAAACCTAATACATTAAGAATTGTTACAAAGATAATAAATTTTATATTAATCATGATTATTTATCATTTTGTTGAAATAAACATTATTCCTATTTTGTGGCCTACTTTTCTGACTAATAAAAGATCAGCACCCATTAATATCGCAGCTTCTTCCAATAAATCTTTTTTAGTTCCCGCAATGTTGTTAACGTTAACTGTTAAACTAGCTCCTATAATTTCATACTCATTATTAAAAGTATCTATCATCATATCTAATAAACCTAGATGGGAATGTGTATAGACAATTTTAGCCCTTTCTTTTAATCTAGGTAAGGGATTAAGAACAGTATCAATTTTTTGTATTACAAACCTTTCCCCCAAATAAGGATTAGTCTCCTTAGTAGTCTTCAATATAAAATCCCCCTTCGCATCTCTTTTCCATTCATCATCTTTAACCATAATTAGATCGGGAATAGAGGAGCATGAGGTTATTAGGATTGTTAGAAGTATTGTTATTGCTTTTTTCATAATTATTTAAAAGTTGGGGTTATGTCCACTTTACTTTCACTTTTAGTAAAAGTTTTAGTAATAGTTATATTTTTAAAAACAAGATCACATTGTGATGTGTTAGGTATTCTTTGAGTGAACTTCATTTTTTCAACAAAAAGTTCATCTGTTAAAAGATGACGAATGTCAGTTCTTGATTCTAAAGCCTCTTTCAATTTTATTACAAAGTCTTTTCCTGCAATTTTTGACTTCTTATATGTTTCTAAAGTAATGTTAATTTTCATAATTCCTTGAATTATTCAATATCATCAATAATATAGATTCCTTCCAAAAAACAAACCCTTAATTAAAGGTTGCCTATTTATAATAGTTTATAACTATTTATAAGTCAAGTATTATTTATAATAACAATGATTCCTAATCTAAACAATAACTCATTCCCCAACGTAACTCCTTCTTTCTCATCAAGACAGTTAATAAATCCTATTATAGATTCTTCTCTAATTATTGATTTAGAAGGTTTTGATGATCGTTTTTTAAAAAAACAACTAGTGGACGTAGACGGCTCTGATCGTATTGATAGATGGAAAAGCATAAATGGAACTGTGCAAGATTCAAGGCAAATACTCTCCGGGAGGAAACCAACTTATATCTCAAATGCAATGAATAATTTACCCTCGCCAAGATTTGATGGTGTAGATAATTATATGAAATTCACAAGTGATGCTTTTTTTGAGGCGATTAATAGCCATACCATATTTATTGTTGCTCAATCTAACGGAACACAAGCAAGCCCGAATACTGCTATTTTTGGTCAAGGATTTACATTTTCAGGGATTCAAATATTAATAACAGACCTTAATGAAATACAATATATCATCGGAAACAGTACAGGAGCAGTATCAAGTATCATTGCTTCAAGCAATACAGTTACAAATAGTCAACCTTTTATAATATCAACCACTTTTAGCGATTCTAATTTTGGAGGTTCGGGAGATCAAAAATTGTATTTAGACAGAGCATTTGAAGCAAGTGCTAACATAAGCCATTCACCTGAAGCCGGTGTAGGTGACTCAGTAGCTATTGGGGCATTTTTAATAAATGTTACGTTTACTAGACCATTTAAGGGAGATATTGGTCAAATACTTGTTTATGATAGAGTATTAACTGATATTAAGAGGCAGCGGGTAGAAAATTACTTGAAAGCAAAATTTAAAATATAATCAGATTTTTTAAAGAAAAATGATAATCCTCACAGAAATTACAGATGATCCAAAACAAAAGTTTTCGGTCCAACTGGAAAGTAACAAATTCTTTACTTTAGAATTAGAATTTATAGATCAGCAAGAGCGTTGGATATACAGCATTAGCGATATACCGGATAGCGATATAGTTATAAAAGGCAGTGCTATGGTTTCTAATCCTAATCTTTTAAGGCAATTTACAAGAACTTTAGATTTTGGCATAAGTTGCACTTCGGAAGACGGAGATGATCCAAGCTTTATTAACGACTTTTCTTCCGGCAGGGTAGAATTAGGAATCTTAACAAAGGAGGAAGTGGATCAGATTGAAGATGAATTTTTTAGTATTTTACCCGAATGAGTAAAGCAAGAAAAATAAATAGACATTATAGGTTACTAATAGAAACCAATACTGGTAAAACAATAGAGATAACCTATCCACTCACCATTGAGTTTACAGTCACAAGAAATACCGCAGTAACTTTAAATAAAGGCTCATTTAAAATATTCAATTTAGGAGCGACAACAAGAACACAATTATTTCAAGATAGATTTAGGATAAAGGATAAAGGAGATGGAGAATTTTATAAAAGGATAATACTGCAAGCAGGCTATAATCAGCTTTCAACAATATTCACAGGTAATATATTAAGTGCTTTTCCTGTTAGACAAGGAGGCAATATTATAATGAATATAGAAGCTTATGACGGGCTATATGGTCAAGCTAACAGCTTTACTTCTCGCACCTTTAATAAAGGTGTTGCAATAAATTCTATTATTAATGATGTTGCTAGTGATATTAAAAAGATTGAAAAAGGTGTTATCTCATCGCAAGAAGGAACTTTAAAAAAGGGAACTTCATTTTTTGGCAATGCTTATCAAGTATTAGTTGATTTCTTTAAAGGTAAAGCTGATGTCTTTATTGACAATGAGCAATTATTTATATTAGGTGATGATGAGGTATTTGAAGCACAATTACCCTTGATAAAATCAGAAACAGGTTTATTATCAGCGCCTATAAGGCAACAAACCTATTTAGAGGTTGATATGATTTTTGAGCCAAGAATAACCGTGGGACAATTAGTAGCATTAGAATCAGAAGTTAATCCAATTTATGACGGTCAATATAAAGTTTATGGTGTTACTCATAATGCTATAATATCCGGCGCAGTTTCCGGTGATGCCAAAACTAAATTGCAGCTTTATATTGGTACGGAATTAAGAGACGGACTTAAAGTAATTTCAGAAAGTATATAATGTCAAAACAAATAGCAAAACCAAGTTTACTAGATTTATTACAAGAATTAAGACTTGATATTTTTAATAGTTTTAATTGTCATAGAATAGGTAAAATTAGTAAATTTGACAGCAGCAATCAAACTGCAGAAGTAGAATTGGTTGATAAAGCTGTAATACCAACAAGCAAAGGTAATTTATTAAAAGATTTTCCTTTATTAACAGATTGCCCTGTTTTTGTAAATAAAGGTATTAATGGTGGATTTACAAGACCTATTGAAAAAGGTGAATATTGCATAGTAGCATTTAATGATAGAGATATTGAAAATTGGTTTAATGTTGGCGGTATTAATAAAACTGCAAGCAGCAGAACTCACAACTTAACAGATGGCTTAGTATTTACTGGATTCTTTAGCAATAGCAGCCCTCTTGGTAACTATAATAATAATGCTACCGAGATGAATTTTCAAGGCACTAAAATTAGTCTTGATGGTAAAGTCGGAGTTAGTAATGCTAGTCAATCTCTTAAAACTTTAATAGAGCAATTAATTGATGCAATAGATGATTTAATGGTTGTTGATCCAATAAGTGGTGAGTTGCCTACTTCGGCAGGAACTAGTGCGGATTTGGCGCAAGTAAAAACTGATTTTAACGCATTATTAAAAACTTAATATGATACTTACTACACCTAAAGGCAAACATTACAATTTTATTAATATAGAACAAGATGATTCTTATCTCTTTTTTAAAGAAGATATAGCAATTCTTACATCGGTTTTTACTGGCGAAAAAATGGCAAATAACATAAGTCATTTAAAACTAAAAATTTCTTCGATTAAATCCATTCATTTTTTTAAAAATATACTTTGTATTTCTACAGAGGAAGGATACAAAGGTTTTGCTATAACAATAAAAATAAAAGAGGATTCCGGGAATTCAAGAGTTTTAACAGAAGAAGAAAAAACAATATTAATAAATTATATTTTATCATGACAGCAATAAGAGCATTAGATCAAAATCAAGATTGGGAATTTGGCAAAGGTAAATCATCTTATAAAAATGCTCAAAAAGCAATTATTCTAAATATAGAAACCAAGCTTAGAGAATGGGATACTGATTGCTTTTTTGCTCAAAATAACGGGATAGATTGGAAGACAAGACTAGGCACTACCAATCAAAAAGCATTATTAGATAATGAAATTAGAAGGCTTATTGTAGG
>SDBT01013803.1_pt1 | contig 12923 bp, 22 predicted proteins | sample 2277101 | NCBI WGS metagenome assembly SDBT01 (sample SAMN10404973, study PRJNA504765) | marine sediment metagenome | isolation source: marine sediment core GS10_PC15, 103 cmbsf | place: Arctic Ocean: Southern Knipovich Ridge | collected 2010 | reverse complement strand
GCTGTGGGCTGGGTCCTGCCTCCAGTCAAGGCGCTGGCCGATAAGGTGGAAGGGCACGCACTCAGGGTCATCATAAAAGACTTGAGCCGATGACTGTCAAGCCCAGGCTGCCGCGCCCTGACCGCATGTCGGTGGACGACTGGGTGGTCTACATGCGGGCGACCATCAAGCGACTAACCGGGTCCCCGTGGAAGGCCGCGGTCTGGGAGGTCAAGGACTGGTCGAGGCGCCTGGCGGACTCCGTAAGCGGCGTTGACCCGTTCGTCATGGCGCTTTCCGTGGACGTCATGGCCATGAACTGGGGCTACGAAAGGACGCTGTCTCCGCAGCGCGCCCTGTCGCACGTCCGCATGCTGAGGTGGTACTACGACATGCGCAGGCCCTACTGGTTCTGGCGGGCCGTGTGGTTCTCGCGCTACGCCGCGACCGAGAGCGAAGCGGAGTACTACTGCGAATGGCTGGCTCAGGCGGAGACGGCGATCGACACAGGCGACGGGTATGACGGGAAGGAAGAGCTTATGAGAACCGCCAAGACCAGGCTGCGCGAGGCCGAGAGCGTGGTGACTGCCAGAGGCGGGTCGCCGGAATTCTTGCTGGACTGGCTCGGCGCCAGGAGGGACGAACTATGCCGCCTAAACTGAACCCTACCGACTTGGAGAACAGGCTCCTCAGCAGCATCCAGAGCTTCGACGACGTCGTGCTCTGCGAGCGGAGCGGCATATCAGCCGACAGCTTCATGGCCTCCGAGCCCGTGGACCACGGCGAGGTGTGGTCGTATATCTCCACCCACGCCCACGAGAACAGCGGCAAGCTGCCGACAGAGAAGGACCTGCGTGCGCTCTTCGAGTTCAAGGCCACGGGCGCCGGCGACCTGAAGACGTACGTGGCCAAGGCCAGGGAGCAGGAGCTCAAGTACAAGGCCAGGGCCGTGCTCATGAAGCACATAGCCGGCCTTGCGTCCGAGTCAGACGACGTCGCGATGGAGCTGCTCAGGCGCATGTCGTCGGAGCTCGGTGAGCTGCAGTCGGCGTCCGGCCGCAGGGTCGTGTACTTCGACAGGGACGCCATGGACCGGCTTGACAAGTTCGACGAGGCCAGGCGCAGGATAGAGGAGGACGGCATCATCGGGGTGCCCACCGGCCTCAAGCCGTTCGACGCGGAGCAGCGCGGGCTGTTTCCCGGCGAAGTGGTGATAGTGGCGGCGTCTACGGGCGTTGGCAAGAGCTGGCTGCTGTGCTACATGGCCGCCCACGCGTACGAGGCCGGCAAGCGGATACTGGTGGTGTCGCCGGAGCTGACAGCCGGCGAGCAGAGCGCGAGGCTGGACTCGGTGCTGGCCGGCGTGAGGGGCGAGCAGATCTCCAACTTTGACATAACGACCGGCAAGCTCAACAGGGGCAAGTACAAGGAGTGGCTGAAGGGCCTGAGGGGCGAGGACCGGCTGGCCATATTGGACTCGTCAGACACGGGTGGGCCGTTCACCTTCCCCGACGTCTGGCAGTACGCGCTGGAGCTCAAGCCGGACGTCCTGTTCGTCGACGGCCTGCACCTCATCTCAGGCGTGGACGAGTCGCAGAAGGGGTGGGAGGTGCTCAAGTCCGGCGTGGCGAGGCTCAAGGCGCTCGCTCAGAAGGAGGAGATGATAGTCATCTGCGCGCACCAGGTGCAGAGGGCGGCCGCCGCCAGGGGGTCAGAGACCGTACCGCCGTCGCTGGCGCAGATCAGCTACGGGTTCTCGGTGGCGGAGACCGCGGACCACGTGATAACCATGTCGCGGTCCGCCGGCGGCGACATGGAGAGGCTGTACAGGGTGGTCAAGGCCCGCGGGCTCAGGGAGGTCGTCGAGAAGCTGACCCTTCATTGGAATGTGGATGTCGGCGACATACGCGACAAGGGCGGCGTCGAGAGGCTGGACAAGCCATTCGACCAGCTGGGATCCGAGGAGGACGAAGACGTATGATAGAGGCACTAATAGTGGTTATAGGCGGTCCTCTGCTGGTAACGGCGGTGTTTACCTACATTCTTTGGCGCGCCTTCTACGGAGACGAGGACGTATGACGAAAGATGACTTCACTAACGGCTGGTGGGACGTGCCGGCAGGACTGCCGTTGTGGATATGCCCTGAGTGCAAGACCGGCACGTGGTCGATGCGGTGGACCGAGTGCAGGCCGTACTGCGGCGACTGCGGCGACCACGACGGCAGGAGGTGCCCCGAGTGTGGCGCGGAGTTTGACCACGTGTGGGGCGACGAGGCCATACGCAAGGCGACTCTCGATATGCCGGAGGACGACGACGTATGATCTTGATGCTGGTAGCTCTTATCGTAGTCTACTTCTTACTGGGCGTGCTTGTCGGGTACGCGCTCAGGGACGGATTGGACAAATGAAGATAGCGAACTTCGACTTGGACGTCGAGGCCGTGCTGGGCGCCCTCGGCATAGAGGTCACCGAGGAGCGCGGCGACTGGGCCGACGCCCTGTGCCCCCTGCACGCCGAGGGGGACGCGTCGTTCGCCGTCAACCTGGAGCACGGCGGCTGGATATGCAGGCACGACGACGAGGGCGGCCAGCTTGTGGACCTGGTGGTGCGACTGAGGGAGCTGACCAGGCGCGAGGCGCTCGCGTGGATGGCGGACGCCGGGCCGGTCCAGGACCACAGCATAGACGAGCTGCTGGAGCGCCTGACCGGCGGCGAGAAGCCGGAGGAGCACGACCCGATGGCGTGGGCCGAGCACTACCTGGGGCTGTCTACCGACACGATGGCCGAGTACTGGTTCCAGCGCGGGTTCACTGAGGAGACCATGGAGGCGTTCGGGGTCAGGTACCACGGCGGCGGCCCCGGCCCGGCGCACCTCATCTGGCCGGTCAACGACGAGGACACCAACACCGTCGCCTTCATGCTGAGGCGGCTGGGCGGCAACGAGGCCGCCAGGGGCCCCAAGTACCTGTACCCGAAGGGGTTCGAGCGCACATTGTTCCCGCTGGACCACTTCGAGGGAGACGAGGCCGTGCTGGTGGAGGGGCCGCTCGACGCCATGTGGCTGCACCAGCACGGGTATCGCGGCGCCCTGGCCATGCTCGGCTCCGGTGTGACGGCCAGGCAGGAGGCCTGGCTGCGCGGGCACGTGACCAGGGTCATGCTGGTATTGGACAACGACCTGGTCGGCAGGGCCGGCGCCGAGAACCTGCTGGCCCGGCTGGGCGGCTTCGACCTGCGCATAGCCACCGTGCCGCTGAGGTACAAGGACCCGCAGAACATGCCGCCCAAGGAGCTAGGCGAGATGCTGAAAAAGGCCCCGATGGGAGCTGCAGCTTACAACCCCGTTGAGGTATAATATAGAAGGAAGAGAGCTCAGGGCTTACAATCGTGGAGGGCCTTAGATGAACGACTTCGAATACGAGGCGCTAGAAAGGCAGTGGGCGCCGCTGCTCCGGCGGTTCGCGTCGTGGCGTATACCGGGCATGGACTACGACGACATAATGCAGGAGATGCGGATCGTCCTGCTGAAGGCCCGCCAGGGATACGACGAGGGCAAGCACACCAAGTTCATCACGTTTCTCTACACGTCGTGCCTGAACACGGCGCTCAAGCTGTTCTACAAGGCCGGCGAGGGCGCGCACCCGCGCAAGTCCACCGTGCCGCAATCGGTCGTCGACCCGCTGTGCGGCGGGGACCACGGCGACGGCGAGGCGTGCCCGTGGTGCGCGCGCCAGCGGGACCTCTACGCCCGCGACGACCTGAACATGATAGACCTGCTCAGCAACGCCTCGCCAGAGGCGAAGGCCATAGCGGGTCTGATCATAGGCGGGAACACGAGCCGGCGCGCGTGGTCCGACGCAGGCATGACGCGCAGGCAGATAACAGACGGAGCCAACGAGCTAAAGGCATTGCTCAAAGGAGGTTAATGGCATGAGCGAACTAGTAGGAACACTGCGCACGGGGGCCCTTGCCGTGATAGACGGCGCAGAAAAGAGGGTATTGCGAGTGTTGAACGTGCTCACCGGCGCAGTCAAGACCTTCGTCACGGTCGCGTTCGACGCGGTCGAGGAGGCGGCGCTGGGCATCGTGTCGATCGTATACAAGGCCCTGGCGACCTTGGTCAAGACCGCGTTCGGCCTCGCCGGCGAGGCGGTCGTGGCGGTCCTGGGCCAGGAGGACTAGCGCATGCCGAAGATGGGTAAGGACGGGCCGCCGACAGGCGGCGGGGGCGGCAACGGCGACTTCATTCGCCACGTCAGGCTGCTCACCGACAAGGAATCCTGCGTGATCAGGATCCTGACGGAGTACGAGAACTTCTACTGGGAGGAGTTCCACCGGATGATGGACGGCAAGCAGTTCAAGGGCATGAAGATATGCGTGAACTCCGCGCTGGGCCAGGCCTGCAAGCAGTGCAACGACGACGACAAGGCCGGCACCCAGTTCCTGGGGTGGGCGTACGAGCTATACCACGACTACACCGAGAATCCGCCCCACGTCAAGGACGAGGACCTCGAGGAGGTACAGGTAGGCAAGCGCACGGTGCTGCGCGAGCAGGTCAACGAGCCCAGGCTCATGCGGGCCTCGATCATGCACTTCAACCCCATCAAGTTCCAATGGGACGAGGAGGACACGCTGCTCGACCGCGAGTTCAAGTGGGTGCGAATAGGCGAGAGGGGCAGCAAGCGCCCGACTTACATCCTCAAAGCCGGCGGCGAGTCTGAGATGCCGAAGGACCTCAGGGAGCTGGCCGAGGGGCTGCCGGCGCTCGAGGACATAGCGTTCGGCCGGGTCGAGACGCTAGACGGCGGCAAGGCCGAGGCCGAGGAGAAACCGGCCACCCGCAAGGTGGGCAAGGCCAAGAAGGCCGCGCCGGTCGAGGACGACGACGAAGAGGAAGAGGGCGCGGTGGCCGACCCGTTCGGCGGCGACGACGACATATAGGAGGGGAGCAATGGAGGTCATTCTACTAGCCGTTATAGCCGCTCTGCAAGCGGGTACACTTGTTGTCGTCTTTTTCGGCACAAACTTCCGCGACAAAGCCTGGCAGATTCCGGTGATCGGTTATACCCTACACAAGCTCATTCGCAACAGATCTTAGGAGGGGCACGTGGAACTCTCATACGAGGCCGGGATAACGCTCAAGATACCCGGCCAGGACTACGGGATGGCGAAGCCCGCCATCCGGTTCACCATAGACACCGACGGGGACGTCGACGGGCAGATAGCCCAGCACAAGGTCGCGCTGGAGAAGCTGGCGCCGGCCGTGGAGGAGTCGACGGCCCTGGCCCTGGCGAACATCACGGGCCTGGCGGTCGAGGGCTACGGCATGGAGGACAAGGTGAAGAAGCTGTCCGACCTGCTGGACTTCGTCGTCGAGGAGATGAAGAGGCAGAAGGCCATCCTGGCCGGCGAGGACCCGCCGGCGGAGGCCAAGCCGAAGAAAGGGCGCAGCGGCAGGCGCAAGAAGGCGTAACGATGTGCGACCCCAGCTGCGAAGTCTGCGGCCACGCGCCGGAGGAGCACCGCGGCGGGTACGCTGAGTGCGAGGAGGACGGGTGCGACTGCGTCTACTTCGAGGAGCGCGAGTGCGAGGAGAAGGAGTAATCATGCCTGCTGTGGGATCTACGATGACACTAATAGAACGTCGCGCAGAGTTCGTTTACGATGGCGCGCGATCGGCGGCGATTGCGGCGAACGCACCCATTATCCCCGTCATTTTTGCTGAGCGCGAGGAGACCTTCAGAAAGCAGTTTCTCGAGGTCATCGAGCGCCAGTGCGGCCCGCAGCGATCCAGTTCCCCGGAGGAGCTGCACGGGAGCTGGATGCAGGCATACTTTGAGATGGGCTGGGTTTATGGCGAGAAATACGATCGCGAGGCGAAAATACACCCTGACCTAGTGCCGTACGCGCAGCTCGGGCAATTGGAACGCGACAAAGACGCCGTGTTCGTGGCCTTATGTGAGATTGCGAGAAACTACATCTACGAGATAGTGGAGGATTAGATGGCACTGACCAGGTCCGAGATAATGTCCCGGATCCGGTCGAAGAACACGAAGCCAGAAGTCCTGCTCAGGAGGGCCCTGCGCGAGGCCGGCCTCGCCGGCTACAGGCTGCACTGGGGCCCATACCACATCGACGTGGCGTGGCCCGGCCTGAGGGTCGCCGTGTTCGTCGACGGCGCGTTCTGGCACTGGAAGTCGGGCAAGCTGCCGAAGACCAACCGGCCGTTCTGGCGGAAGAAGTTCAGGCGCAACGTGGAGCGGGCCGAGGAGGCCAACAGGTCGCTGAGGCGCGACGGCTGGATAGTGGTGCGGTACTGGGACACGGACAAGAGGGTGCCGATGGGCCGCATACGGAGGGCCGTCAACACAAGGAGGAGACGCTTATGATAGTGATACTCGAAGGCGTAGACGGCGGCGGCAAGACCACGGTGGCCGGGGTCCTGCGACGCGAGATAGACATGGACTACGTGCACGTATCGAACCCGGAGCCGGGTGATAGCGTGTTCTACCACCACCTGGACCCTATACGGGAAATAGGTGACAATACCATAGTGGACAGGCTGCACTGGAGCGACGACGTGTACGGCGCCGTCCTGCGCGGCGGCCCGGGCCTGACCGACCAGGAGTTCGGGTTCTTCGACGGGTACCTGTCATCTAGAGGCGGAGTGTTCGTGCTGTGCGCCCCGCCGCTGGTAACGGTGCTGGAGAACCTGGAGAAGGTGCCGAACGACAAGAACCACGTCGCGTCGACGGCCATGCGGATATGGGACGAGTACAATAAAAAATCGCGCTCCTACCTACCGACACTGGTGTACGACTACACCAAGGACACGGGTGCCGTCAGGTTGCTCAACGACCTGTCGCTCATGGACGCCTACTTCGCAAAGAGGGGCGGCTCGTCGTGTTGACGGTGAAGCTGGACAGCCTGGGCTGGCAGTACGACTACTTGCTGAGGCGGGTCATAGGCAAGGGCGAGAAGACGTCGCCCAGGGGCATGGAGGTGGCGGAGGCGCGGCCGCTGGTACTGGAGATAGCCAACCCCAAGCAGTGCGTCGTCAAGCGCCCCGGCATGAGCCGGGCGTTCATGTGGGCGGAGCAGCTGCTGCTGCTGGCAGGCGAGCACGACACCGAGCTGCTGCGCAGGTACTCGTCGCGAGGCGCCGATATGCTCAACCACTACGGTGCGTACGGCCCGCGCATCAGGGACCAGCTGCCGGAGGTAATCAAGGAGCTGGCCAAGGACAAGGACTCGCGCCGGGCCGTCGCGTACATCAACAGGCCCGACGACCTGCGGTACGCCGACGAGCTCAACATGCCGTGCACGCTGGGGTACCATTTCATGGTGCGCAACGACAAGGTCGAGCTGGTGTGCTACATGCGGTCGTGGGACCTGGTGTGGGGCCTCAGCTATGACATACCGAATGCCGTGCAGCTGCAGATGCTGGTCGCTGCCGACCTCGGTCTGGCGCTGGGGCCGTACAGCCACGTGGCCGGCAGCGGCCACGTGTATGCCAGGCACTACGGCCTGGAGGTCGAGTCCACAGACTACGAGCTGCCGTCCATGTCGGGCCCGCTAGACCCCTCCCTGGAGACTTCCGTGAGGGCCGCGCAGAAGGCCTTGTGGTGCGAGCGGCAGTGGCCGGGCGGCAACGCCCCGCAGCACTACCTGCCGCAGCAGTGGGGGGAGCCGTTCGCGGTGCTCAAGCGCGCGGCGGACCGCAGGGCGGAGGGCGTATAATATGAAGGTGACAAACGACGGGTTCGAGGCGTTCGGCAAGCGCTGGAACAAGAAGGCCGGCACCGAGGTCGTATTCGACCCGGAAAACGAGATCCTCAACCCCGACGCCATACCGCTCGGCATGATAGCAGTCGACCTGATGCTGGGAGGCGGCATACCGCGCGGCAGGACTACGGTGTTCATCGGCGAGGAGCAGAGCGGCAAGACGCTGCTGTCTCAGCTCGTAATCGCGTCGGCACAGCGCCAAGGCGGCCGGGCCATGTTCTTCGACATCGAACGCACGTATGACGCCGACTGGTTCGCGCTGACCGGCGTCGACACCAGCCCGGCCATGTTGTCGGTCGTCAGGCCCGCGAATCTGGAGCAGGGGTTCGACATGGTGGTCGACGCGCTGAAGAATGTCAAGCCTGACGTCATAGTGATGGACTCCGTCTCGGCGATGGTGCCCAAAGACGTGCTGAAGGTGGCGATGGAGGAGAAGGACTTTCGTGGCCTGGAGGCGAGGAAGATCACCGCGGGGGTGAAGAAGGTAACGCAGTACAACCAGACCACGGCGCTCATCATCATCAACCAGCTGAGGGTGAGCATGGGGGTGGTGTACGGCAACCCCGAATCGCAGCCGGGCGGCAAGGGCCTGAAGTTCCACACGTCGCTACGGGTGAGGGTGCGAAGAGGCGCGAGGCTCACGACCGCGACCGAAAGCGATAGGCGGGACGACGACGGGTTCCTGCCTGACGACGACAAGGACGCCGGGCACCTGGGGTTCGTGATGAAACTCCGCACAGAGAAGAACAAGTGCGCGCCGATCGACTGGGAGGGCTGCGAGCTCAAGATGTTCTTTAACGGCGTCGTCGATTCGACAGGCTCGCTGGTGACGCTGGCGACGAAGCGAGGAATAATAGAGGCCACGGGCGGCTACTACAAGCTGCCAGGCGTGGAGAAGAAGGTGCACGGCCTGGGCTCGGTAGAGAAGATGATACGGTCGGACGAGGGCCTGAAGGACAGGCTGGTGACCGAGATACGCGACGAGGGGGACTGACATGCTTGGGTTCAGACAGAAAACCCTGTACGGCGAACAACACTACGAGGACTTCGCCAAGGCGATGAAAGAGGCCAGGGACTGGATGATGAAGAGCCCGGAGGCGAACAGTAGGCATTCGCTCGCCATGTTCTTCGCCGCCATGGCCGACACGTTCGAGTTAGACAACCCGAGGTTCGACAGGCGCAAGACCGCAGAGGCCTGCGGGTTTTCATGGGGGGATTGATATGGCAACCGAGTACGACGACCACCCGCCGACGGCCGGGGAGTCCGCGGCCGGCAAGCTCAGCAATTCGCGCGTCAACCTGCGCACGGCGAGTTCCGTCATAGGCGTGGACGGCGTGGAGCAGCACCGCGAGCGGTACGAGAACTGCGGCGCGTGCGTGTTCTTCCTGAAGCCAGACGTCTGCAAGGTCGTCGAGGGCCCAGTGCAAGAGGACCAGGTGTGCGACTGGATCCAGCCCGACCCGAACGTCTACAATGACAAGGACAAGGAGTACATCAACGACGTCGACGACCCCCGGGCCTTCGTCTGGGCGCTCATGGCGAACAACCAGCAGCGCTACCGCATACTGGACGTCGCGTCCACGAACGCGGGCTGGCTGGTGCTGGCCGAGGACGATGCGAAGCCGCCGCACAGGTTCAGCCTGAGCTTCAAGAACCTCAACGAGATCCTGAGCTGGATACACCACTGGACGCAGGAGGAGGCCGACTCACTGGTGCGCCAGGGCAAGGATATGGACTTCAAGCCGCCGACCGACTTCGACGAGGCGTCTCTGCTGTTCGGCCGCGGCGAGATGTCGACCGAGGCGTTCGAGCCGTTCAAGCGCGCGCGCGACGCGGAGCTCAGGGCACAGAAGCCGAGCGTATAATGGCCGAGGAGCTGACGTACATGACCGGCCCGCACCTGTCGGTCATCAGGCACCTGGAGAGGAAAGGGTTCGGCCTCATGGAGGAGATCGAGTTCCCGCCGTATCGCGTCGACATATACCTGCCCAAGTACCACGCCGTAGTGGAAGTAGACGGGCCGACGCACAGCGACAGCGCCGACCGCAAGCGTGACCGCGACCTCTTCGTCGGATACAGTCTGTACGTGTTCCACGTGCCGGCCGTTGACGCCGACAAGCCGCACAGGTGGATGTCTAGGCTCAGAGACATGCTGAGCTTCGTGCGCGACACCAGGGACGAGCGGTATGAGAAGGCGGCGATGAGGGCGCCTTGGCTATAAAGCCGACGAGAAGGACCAGGCTGGCAGACGCCGCCATGGGCACCGCGCCGCCGAAGGAGAAGCAGGCCCTCGTGGGCGCGGACTCGGTGTGGGCGCTGTCCAACAAAGACCCCCGGTGGCTGCTCAAGCTCCTGGACGACGAGCTCGAGAGGGGCCAGCAGCTGTGGGAGAAGCCCAGGCGGTACTTCCGCGGCAGCGGGTCCGGTGAGCCGTGCTCCAGGGCCCTGACGCTGGAGGCCATGGGCCACAGGGTGCCGTTCGAGGCCAGGGTCCTGCGCATATTCCGCGTCGGCAACTCCATAGAGGACGTCATCGTAAAGAACATGGCCGGGGCCGGCGTGCTGGAGTCCACGCAGGACGAGGTGAAGTTCTTCGGTGACCCGCCGCTGCTGGGCCACGTGGACTGCGTCGTCAAGCGGCCGGGCACCGGCGAGCGGGTCCTGGGCGAGATAAAGAGCATCAAGCAGGAGCTGTTCAAGGCGCTGCCTAAGGAGCACGGGCCGGTAATCGCGGGCGAGTCGCCGCTGACCAAAGGCTACTACCTGAAATACCTGAAACAGTGGAACACGTACGCGTGGTCACCAACAATCGACATAGAGATAGGCTTCCTGCTGTTCGAGGCCAAGAACGAGCACCAGCAGAAGATCTACTGGCTGCTGCGCGACCCGGACATGCTGGAGTCGGTGCTCGAGATCCGCAGGGACGCGGCGCCGTACGTCGAGGGCGACCCGATGAGGGTGGCCCCTATACCGGCAGGGTTCGACCCGAACGACATGAGCAGGGGCAACGCCTGCGGCTGGTGCGAGCGGCGGTACCTGTGCAAGAAGCTGCCAAAGGGGGGCGCCACGTACGACGAGGCGCGGGCCGCGGATGCCAAGCTCAGGGGGTAGAATACTAACATGAACGCGATGGACCTGGACAGCGGCGAGCTGAAGGAGTGGGTGGAGGACAAGATGGCCAAGCAGGGTCTGCCGCTGCCAAAGAAGCCAAAGACCAAGGACCCCGAGTTCGAATACCCGGAGGACCCGAGCAAGCTGGTCTCGATAGAGATAGGCCAGTGGATGTCGAGGTTCACGGGGTACTTCAACTACGCCACAGCCCTGCTGGGCAGGGTGGCGAGCGAACTGGTGGGGGTCGAGGCCGAGTATAGGCTCAAGGTCAACACCATGCGCTCGGACGTCATAGCCGTCATGCCGTCGCGGCCCGCGGCCGACGTCGTGGAGTCCGAGGTGCTGAAGCAGAACGACGAGCTGGCGCCGCTGTACGAGCGCCGGTTGCAACTCATGTCAATCAAGGAGTCCCTGGAGGCCAGGGCCAGGATATACGAGCGCGGCTACCAGGCGATGTCCAGGGAGCTGTCGAGGCGCGAGATGGAAGGGAAGGTGCAGTAATGACCGAGCAGACGACACTGCGAGGACTATCGCAGGAGCGGAAAAGGGAGTTCCTCAACAAGGTCCAGGAGCTGGCCGACGGCGGCTACGCGGCCAGGGAGGCCGCCAGGGCCCTGCGCAACCAGTTCCCAGAGCTGACCATATCGCTCGGCATGCTGCGCACCCACGCGGCAGACCTCGACGTCGGCTTCGCGCCGCAGAGGGCGAGCGCGGTGGTCGAGGACCGGGACAAGGCGCTGCGCGAGGTCGTGGACAAGGCGGCGAGCTTCGTCAGCGAGCACAAGCCGCTGCCGCCGATACCGGAGAGGATACAGGCCGTCAAGGCGGAGGACATGGGCTTCACGACGGCCCAGGAGGGCGTGGCGCTGTTCTCCGACCTGCACTACGGCAGCAAGATAGACAGGCGTGCGTCCAACGGCCTGGCCGAGTACAACATCGACATCTCGCGCCACAGGCTGGTTCGATGGCGGAACGGCCTGCTGCGGTTCACCCAGATGAGCCAGCTCAGCGTGGACATAGACAAGCTGACCCTGCTGGCGCTCGGCGACGACCTTGAGGGGCACGGCGAGATGTTCCAGAGCCAGGCCCTGCAGATGGACGAGTCCATCATGTTCCAGATGATGGGGTTTGTCGAGGACATGATAGAGATCATCCTGTCGCTGCTGTCGCGATACAAGACAGTGTCCATCGTCAAGGTGCCCGGCAACCACGGCCGCGTGGCCGCGAGGGCGCGGGGCTCGTACACGCCGGACAACTTCGAGACCATGGCCTGGGAGCTGATAGCCGAGCGCGTCAGGAACCAGACCGGCGGCGAGTGGGAGACCTCGGACAACGGCACCAGGCACCTGGAGGGCGGCCTCGTGGACTTCCACATCGTGTACGGCGCCATCGGGTTCGTCAGCGTGCAGGGCTGGCTGTGCGCGCTGCGCCACGGCCACGGCATCAAGGGCCTGCAGTCCACGTACACCGGCGCCATCGACAACAAGCTCCGCCTGAACTCCATCATCGGCGAGCAGATCAACTACTACTTCAAGGCGCACCTGCACGAGGCGCAGAGCGCGGAGCACGAGATCAGGGGCGAGGTCATCCAGAACGGCTGCTTCGTGGGGCCGTCGCTGCTGTCCATAGAGATGTCCAGGGCGGCGGCGAACATACCGTCCCAGGAGTTCATGCTGTTCCACCCGAAGCACGGCAAGACCCACCACTACAGGATACACCTGGCAGAGGTCGAGGAGATCAGGCAGCTGGAGGTCATAGGCCGGCAGGACGACTAGCGCCCCACAAGGGGCCAGGGGGAGAGCGATGAGGGTATACCTTAGCGGACCTATAACGGGCCTCACGCCCGCGGAGGCCACGGGGTGGCGCGACCACGCGACCAAGCGCCTCGTGGAGGAGGGCAACTTCGTGGTGCGAGACCCGCTGCGCGGCACGGCCAGGCAGTTCCCGAAGCGCAAGAAGTTCGTCTTCAAGAACTACCCCGACGTGCCCGACATGACCGGCCGGGCGTTCGTCATGCGCGACCTGCACGACACGCTGACCAGCGACGC
>SDBT01013802.1_pt1 | contig 12923 bp, 12 predicted proteins | sample 2277101 | NCBI WGS metagenome assembly SDBT01 (sample SAMN10404973, study PRJNA504765) | marine sediment metagenome | isolation source: marine sediment core GS10_PC15, 103 cmbsf | place: Arctic Ocean: Southern Knipovich Ridge | collected 2010 | reverse complement strand
ATTGTTCGCCTTTACTTCAGAAGTCGTAATGCCTGTACCTATTGGTGATAAAGTTCCTACTGAAGTCGCGAGTATTGTTTGTGAAGATGATGCTCCCTCTTGACCTATGATCTCTGAATCTTGTAATGTTCCAAAAACTACTACTATAACAAAGGCAAGTATTGCGATACTAAGAATTAATACGAAAAATAATTGAACCTTGTTTAATCCGAATGTATCTTCTTGTACCATTCTATTTAGATACTCCTTTAAACTTATCAGTATTAAAGTATAACTTTCTCTGTTTGTCTATGTACTCTAAATATTCCATTTTATATTTCCTACTCCCAAAGGGGATGCTCCTAAAAAACAAAGGAGCCAAATAAATTTATAATTGTACGGAAGCGTCTTTTCCGCCGCTTGGTGTCTGAACAACTCTTACAAGAACTACTAATACTAGTATGATAACTAATACTGCAAGGATTGAATAAACTGGTGTAATAGAACTAAAGAATCCTGTTATACCTGTTGATGTGTTTCCTAAAATGTCATCTAGTTGTCCTGATGCTAATGCTTCGTTAGTAAATGAATACGTTATATTAACGTCACTCCATGTGGTTACTGTTGCGTTTGTTAACACTCCACCGGTTAATGTGTAGTTTCCATCTAGAATAGTTATACCGTCAGTTGCATTTACTATAGTTACAATCGTACCGACAAAATCAGTTAGACCTGATTGTCCTAAAGTATAACCTACTGCACTTATAGCCTTGTTATTCTCTGTTGCTGATCCTGTATCTAATGGTATAATATTTGTACCGCTAAGTGTACCCATGATTATTACAATAACGAATGCAAGAAGAGCGATACCTAAGATTATAACGAAAAATTGCTGGACCGCGTTCAATCCAAAAACACCTTTCTTATTCTTTGATATTTTTTTAATATTAAAATAACCTCCTTTCAAGTTATAGTTAGAATTACTTTCTCTTTCAAGTTTACTTTCTTGTCTTTCCATAGTGAATAGGTTTCTTACCTTTGATGAAGGAGAGTAAGCAAACTCCTATTATTTTCTGTTGACAAGGATAGTTCCTCCGCGCCAGGACGCAATAGTTTACCTGGAATCAATCGTAATCAAGATTTAAAGTTGAGGAGCTTGAGAGCCAGCAGGTGTCTGCACAACTCTAACCAAAACAACTAGAACCAAAATTATTACTAATACTGCAAGGATTGAATAAACTGGGGTAATAGAACTAAAGAATCCTGTTACTCCTTCGGACACATTACCTAAGATAAAGTTCGTCTGATTATCTGCTAGAGATCCATCTTCCAAAATATCTGCGGACTGTAGTGTACCCATGATTATTACAATAACGAATGCAAGAAGAGCGATACCTAAGATTATAACGAAAAATTGCTGGACCGCGTTCAATCCAAAAACACCTTTCTCATCTTTCTTAAACTTACTCAATAAATTTTTATAATTCATGTTTTAATAGAAAAAACCTCCTTTCAAGTTTTGTAAATCAGCATAACCCATAGTATTGTTACTACTAGTTGGTATATAAAAGAATGATTAACTCAGTTAATTTTAATCTCCAGTTGCTACCCAGATTGCTGATAGAATAGTTATTCCAATTAGAACAAAGAAGTAAATTGGGTTTAATAATCCTGAATACATTTCTAATATCGTCGCCCATCCAAGTGTCGCAAACGATGCAGCGAAAAGACTTTTTTCAAATGGTAAGTTTGCTGATAGTCTGAATTGTGCGAATAAACTTCCTAGTAATACTACTAAGAAGAAACCTACTACTAAGAATAATGCAAATAGTCCGTGTGTTACTAGGTTTCCATATATTAAAATTTCCATTAAGTTACTCTGCACTAGCGTTGAATTTAACTCTGGGTATACAATTTTACTACTTAATAGTTACAACTATCTCCTGTTTTAATTCTTCGTATGTTTTTCCTTTATATTTTTCCATTTTAAGTTACCTGATTCCCTCACCCGTCCTAATTGCGCGGACAATTAATAAAACTATCGTTATTATTATTGATGAGAATAAGACTCCTAACGTAATGCTTACTATTGTTCCTAGTCCTGTACCTGATAGTGCTGGGAATATTGTATTTGTTAGTGCTGTTATCCCAGAGAATACAAATGCTAAGAATGCTAGTGGAATATAAAACGCACCCTTAAATATTAGGAATATAAAATCTACTGCTGTTGGTTCTGATTCTCCCATCTGCCCAAAGACATCATCAGACGTTAATGTAAAATCATCCACTACTCCTTGCATGCTATCTATTGATTCATTAAGTCCGTATTTAGAATTTAAAACTTCTGAGTTTGGATTTTGTTCTTGTAATGCTAATCCCACAAATGTAAATATGAAAAATGTAAACAGTACGACTAGAGCTATACTAACCACAAATGGCTTTAGTCCTTGTCCTTTCTTATTCATACGTTTTAATTTCTTTATTTCCATTTTAATTTTTCTTCTTTGCTATAATAATAATTGCCACAATTCCTCCTGCTATGTAAAATAAAACTGCTCCGAATAATGGACCTAACGATGCTTCTGCTGATGTTATAAATATTACTGGTATTGCTAATCCTAGTATTGCTCCTAATATTATTGTAATTGGGTGAGCTAAGAATAACAAAACTAGTGAACTAAACATCAATAACATAATTAAAATATCTGCTCCTTGCCAATTTATGTCAGGGCCTTGAGTAAAACATCTCGTACCAACCATTTCTTCATTTACAAATGTTTGTGCGCATATTGAAACGTTTTGGAATGCAACTGCTATTGGACATAAAATAGTTCCTGATGTTCCTGATGTTGAACTATCACATACTGTCTTGTTTGCGTACCCGTCGTTTTGTATAACTAAACTTCTTACTGTTTTTGATGTTCCATCTGTTGAACTGAATGTGTGGTGTAGTGTATTTGTACTTGTCTGTAATAAAAATACCTGTGTTATGTTCCCGAACGTCTCGAAGTCTGTTGGTTCTCCTGTTGCCGTTGCTAAGTTTAATGTTATTGAACACTGTCCTAGTGCTGCGTTTGCACACTTTACTTGAAAATTATTAAAAGTACCTAAGAGTTCTCCGTCGAAGCTAATTAAGAAATTATATATTTCTTCTGTCTCTACTAAATTTGAAATAGCCACTCCTGATGAATCTGTTATTGGTGACTCTACTGACCTGAACTCGTTTGTTGCTAGATATTGTCTCTGTGTATCTACTAATAATCCTGCGTTTCCAACTGAAGTTAATAAATTACCTACCACTATAACGTTAAATGCATTACCTCTTGATATGTTTAAATTAAAAAGTGTTATATTCTGCGAAAGTGTTTCATTGCTTATTGTAGTCATCTGCACGTTTCTATATTTCTTAAAATATTGATCTGCGTCTCCAAAATGTCTTATCTGATATGACATACTATAGGATTCTGTTATGTTTTCTAAACATATTTCTGAGTCTTGTCCTATTAAATAATCGAATGAAGTATTAAATGTGTTAACTAAATCACTTGTTCCTATTGAGAAAATGTCTAATGTTATTTCTATTGTCCCATTTATTTCGCTTAACGAATCTTCATCAACCATCTCAAAACTTAATAATGTATTTGTAAACAACGAGCAATCATCAATCAAGAACGGTGATACTGTTTGGTTTTCTTCGTCTGTACTTATTATTGTTATATTTTCTCCTTCAGATAATGTTGCTATGAAAAACAATGTTATATTTGTATCTGTTGATACGGCTGGAACTATTAGTTGTGTTGTGTATGTTCTTGTGTGGTTAGATGATTCTGATGTCATACTGTGATTTGTTCCGTTATAATTTAATAACATTGAAACACCTGTGAATTTATCTGCTATTGTCACGTTTATTGTGAAGTTTTCTAATGCTCCTGACCTTGCTTCATTTGAAAATACTATTGAATTTGCTAACAAGTTGTAACTCCAATTAATAAAAGTAGAGTTTTCATTCCCAACAGTATCGTTTGCATAGACTGTCATATTTAAATTATCTTCTTCTAAAATGAATTGTGTTGAATTTTTAACTCCGGTAAGACATCCATCAATAGTTATGTTAGTTCCATTATAATTAAACCAACAAGTATCTAAGTTTGTTTCTGTGAATGTTACATTGAGAGTTTCATTACCACCAATAAAATTATAATCTATAGTATTATTTGGAGCTTCAATAGATATTTGTGGGTCGGCTTCATCAACGGAGAATGTACGGTTGTCAGTTGAGAATCCACAATCCCCATCGCTATCACACGCTAAAACATTCCAAAAATATGATTGTCCTCTTTCTAGTGTTCTAGTCCATGTATGTGTTTCATCAGCACCAGATAATCCCGTTGTTGTATTCTTTACTTCCCATACTCCACTTTCGTTGGTGTATAGGCTCATGTTAACTATTGTAGACCCTCCTGATAATGTTGCTGTTGCATTAAATGTTACTATGTCAGTTGTTAGTGCGCTATTCTGTGGAGAGTTTAATGTTACAGACCCCTGTGAAAATGGATACGCAAGTGCATTTCCAGAATTATATAATTGTAAAATCTGTGATTGAGATAAACTTTGGTTCCAAAAAGCAACTTCGTCAATTGTACCCATGAAAGGATCTGAACCTACTGGGTTTCTACCAATATTTAAATCAACACTCCCATAAAGTATTGGTCCAGTTTGTGACGCATTTGCTACATTGACTCCATCCTTCCATAATCTAATTACGGTTCCATTATAAGTTGCAACAATATGATGAAAAGTATTCTTTGTGAATACTGCTGTATCTTGGGCACATACTGTACTTCCAGTATAAATACACACTCTTAATACCCAACCTGCATTGTTAATTATTTGAATAAAATAACCTTCAGCAGCACCAGATTTACTTACTACAACTGATGTAGGGACTCCAGAGGCATTTGTATATACCCATGCCTGAATAGAAATGTTCTCATGTTCAATATTATCCCCCATGTTCATAAATGCCCCAGTAGTAAAATTATATGCTGTATTGATTTTACCAGTCGTATTTACCAAATTTGTTCCAGTACCGTTCACAGTTCCAGCGGAATCTACTATTGGCCCAGTCTGTTCATCAAACTTATAATAATTTGTTATGTTATCCACTAAATTACTAGTAACCCAATCTGCCCAACTTTCTAACCATTCTCCATTTGTTTTAATAATCCAATCAACTGTTTTTGTTGGAGACTTCTCACCCTCCAACTTAATAGTGTAAGTTCCTTCTTTAACTGAATCTCCAATATTATAGGGTGTCCATTTTGGAACTTCTTCTTGATGAGTTCCTGTTATGATAGTTCTACAAGATTTTATATTTTCCTTTGTTTCGCATACTGATTCAGTATCTTCTACATCAATTTTTTTAGTTCCGTCTTGTATATAAAACTGATAACTTTTTATTGATTGTTCTATCCAACTACCATCATCCATTAAAGTTTTAAATATAATATCATCTATCAAAATTCCATCCTTACCTGTTTTAATTTTTATTGTTGACTGACAGTTGGTTCCACATTCTTCATCATGTTGTGTAAGATAACCTTCAAATAAAGTAGAACCTAATCCAAACATGTTTTTGATTTCAATTGGTTTATATTTTTCTAATAACTTATTTCCTTCAATAACTTCTCCGTCGAATGTTGTGTCTCTTTGGTATTTGAAATTATCGAATTCTGCTGCATTAACGAAACTAACCATGAACAAGGATACCACTACTACAATAATCATTGCGTAGAATCGTCGTGAGGACTTATTTTTTTCTTTATTCCTCATCTTATCACCACCACATGCTCTTCTTCTTTATTTATGCCACTTGATTTTAATAATTGCAATCCACCTGATACTAATTCTTTTATATTATTATTCATATTATTTTGATTAATCCAACACATTCTATGTGCGTGGTCTGTCCCACTTAGCTTTCCTTTCATAAACAATTTAACTTTAAAGTAATCATCGTCGTCTGTTATTCTCTGTTTGCATACTACGCAATATTTATCTTCCATTATATACTCCCCTCGTTATTTCCGCGTACCAAATTAATAAAAAGACCAATCGCTCCACCGAATCCAATTATCAAAACGAATACTGGTAAATTTAGTAATATAAAATTGGCTGCTGTGAATTCTATTAGTCCCCCATCGAATATTCCTGATGTTAATAATTCTTCGTATGCGTTTGAGATTGTTGGTGCAAATATAACTCCTAGTAAAACTATCAACATATAAACGAAGAATAAGAATGGATGCTTTCTTTCTAGGAATCCTATTATTATTATTGAAGCTCCAAGGGATAGTATGTATGTTATTGCAACTAACTTTAGTGCTTGTATTGATTCATCAGCTTGTCCCCATATGTCTTCTGTTGCTTTTGATATATTAACATACCCTGGGTTTCCTGAATTCTTTTCGTTATCTAATCCTACTTGAGTGAAGACGTCGTTTAATGTTCCCATGACAAATATCATTCCTGCGAACAATACTACTGCTAAGAACGCTGTTATCATCCACATTATTGGACTAAATGAACTTAATTGTCCTTTCTTGTTTATCTTAATCTTTCTTAATTTCATATTTCATCCTTCAGTAAATCTGTATTTACTAAATCTTTTAATAAGTTTTCATGCCTTGACATTGCTAGTCCTAGTCTTTGGTATGATAAGAACTCTATGTCCCTTCCTTGTTTTATTCTTTCTATTCTTACTCTGTCTAACTGTGTCTTTAGTTCTATTGGTGCTTTGAACATCCAAAAGTCTACTCCGTTTTTTCTATTTTTGTCTTTCATTTTGTACTTAAACCTCTTAGTAATAAATCTTTTATATCTTTATCTCTAATGAAATTAACTATCGTGAAATATATGTATAGTATAAATAGTGGGAATGTTGATATTGCTAAGGTGTAGAATATTATTTTAAACATCGAAGACAGGAAATTGAAATCTAAAAATGCGTGTGTTATCATCCAAGTGAAATAACCTATCCACATAATAGACAAATAAGAAAGTCCAAGTATGAATGTCTTTACATATTTCAAATTACTAACGGCTATGATATACCCAGTCAACTCATCACTCTTATTTTTAGATGGAAGTTTTATACCTATGAATAATAATCCAAAGAAAATTAGAATAGAAATTATTAATATAATTGTATATGATATTGCTTTTGCTTGTGTTAATTCTGTTCCAGTTGCACTTACTTCAAAATACAATACATCAAATCCTGTTTCTGTTCCTAATAAATCTCCAGACCCAGTAACGTCATACCTCCCCTTATCTGATGTATTGCAAAATTCATAAGTCCACGTTCCTCCTCCCTGATCCGACATACCTTGATTTGTTACTGCTATTGTTGAGTTTGGAAAAAATATTGATGTATTTACATGTGTACAACTAGCACATGTTTGTTTTACTGTAGTACACTGCCCTTGTTTTACTGGAGCAAAATTATTTATCTCTAATGCTGATATATTTATAGTCAATATAAGAAACATTAGTAATATTATTAATGAACGTGTTACTTTCATACTACTTATACGTTTTTCTTTGTTTTTAGTTTTATCCATTTTGTTTATTTTTTCTCGTTTATTAATTGGGCTTGAAAAATAACCCACCGATAATCCAATTGTTCCTATTCTTCATTTAAGGAGAATCATCGCAACTCCCTAACCTCACAATAATAATCGCCATCCCAATCACAACCATCTTTTCTTTGTGCCTTATCAATCATCTCACCAGTTTCAACTTCTATACTCTTTGTGATAACCTCAACCCTCAACGTAATAAAATTAAGACGAGTAACATTTTGAACCACCTGAATAATTTCAGGTACTTGAACAATCTCAATCGCACCTTCATAAGTTGTATTAGTACGAACAATCTCAAAACATTGTTTTCCATTCCATCTATAATTACATGATGCTTCTTGCTGTTTTAATAAAGCATCAGCTTGATAATCTGTTTGAAGAGTTAAAATTTTATTATTCAAACCGTCACATAAATTTCTTTTTCTATTACTCTGTGAACAAACCTGTTGATTAAATTCTTGCTTCGTATAGTCTTGGTCTTTGTATCTGATAATTTCAACATTCCAAGCTCCATCATGCTTGAATCTTAAAGCTTCATCATATTCTGTCGATTCTATTTTACACCAAGTAGTATGAATATCACATTTTGGTAAAAAAGACCTACCAAATACACCATTAGCATAAATAAAATTAAACAATCCATCACCAGAAGAAATATTTAAACTTGAATTAACACTTTCATTAAGTTGCCCTAGAACTAATCTATCTGCGAAGATAACATCACTAAAATAAGCTTCTCCGCCAGTTATATTAAAACGTCCATCTATTCCAGCACCTTGCCCAAAATCTCCTGGTTCTGTTCCTAAAGTAATTTTATAATCACCACCATTACCACTTTGATGACTAAATCCTCGCCCACCATTTCCAGTAGTGATTGTAACTCCTTGCCCATTACCAGCAGGTTGACCAGTTGCATCAGCACCATCATTACCATCAGCACTAAACACGTTAGCTCCAGAAGAACTTCCTGTTAAAGTCAATCTCCCAAATGTCACTCCACTATTAACAGTCAATCCTTGGAATGTTGGACTTGCAAATGTTCTAACATCTTGATTTATTTTAGAATCTCCATTTCCAGTATTCGCTACAACTAAAAATGCGTCATTTGTGTTCCCATCATTGCCGATAAAAATTGTACTGCTTCCCTGAAATCCCAAATCATTCATTTTAAGTGTTATTTTATCATTGCTTACTGGACCTATTAATGTTAATCCTCCTTCTGTTGCGAAGTCTCCTGCTGTTATATTTCCTGTTGTCGTTAAATCAAAACTTCCCGTCTTATTTCCTGTTAAACCCGTTTGAGAGGTGGTAGTTTTCCATTGGTCTGTAACGTGAGTAATTCCAGTTAATTGAGAACCATCTCCTTGAAAAAATCCTGCATTAGTTATATTCCACAGCCCACCATTTGAAAGTATGTCTCTAACATTAATAATATCATTATCTAAGAAATCAACGTTAGTAAAATTAATAATCATCTGGATAACACTACCGACTTTGATTACAATATCGTCAACATCATTACTAATTGTTGAGCCATCTATATTTATATTATCAACTTGTAATTCTCCAACAGTTACTGTTCCAGTTGTAGTTATATTACTATCAAAGAATTGAGCCAGTCCAGTTGTAGCATGATTAAATATTTCACTACCACCACCTTCAGGAAATAATGTTCTAGCCTCAAAATCATAAGATAAATCAGAAGAAACGTCAACTAGTGCTCTATTTGGAACGTCTATTGCAACACCGAAACCATTTGATATTAATCCTACATCATCAAGGTCATTTCCACCAAAGTTCGCATTTGCTTGCATAACAGAACTTCCATTAGTTAAAAAGGATTCAGGAAACAAAGGTGTATTAACTATGTCGGCCCAATCAAAAATAGTAGAAGAATTTAGAGTTATTGAACTAGTTATATTTAAATCTTGCTCGATTATATTTTCAAATGTTGCATTACCTCTAATTATTATTGTATCACTTGAAGCATTATAAATTATTCCTCTTTCTGGAAACCCATCTGCAGCTAAAGCTCCATCACTAAATTTAATTACAGAATCGAATCCAGAGACATTGGTTAGTGTTGTGGATATAGCTGTTCCATTAACACTTATTGTATCCACAAAACATTGTCTATTTGTATTAGTAACATCACAATTAAATCTTATACTAACACTTGGTTGGTTAGACATTGAAGAAGGTAGTGCGATAGATTGGGAACTCCTAATTACGTCATTTGTAGAATCTGTAAAAATACTTATCTCACCGCTTCCAACATTATTATTAACAGTAACTTCAAAATCATTTGCACCAAGCATATTAGAAAGACTATAGATAAAATTTAACGATGTTGAATTAATATTTACAGTAGATATGTTAGCCTCTATAATTATATTACCTACACCAGATACTCCTACTGCATTAGCACAATCTCCATCATCACAAAGTATATTTGAAGTTACAAACCAATTACCCAAATCATCTTGAATGTTTGTAAAACTTCCCAAACCCACAGAGAAGACTTCAATAAATGTTGTTACTTCATTTCCTTCAACAACACCTTGTTCAAAGGTTACTGGACTAAATATATGTAAGCCCCCATTTTGAATATTAACATCTTCACCGTTCATAATAAAGTCTACTAATGTTTCGGCCCTTATTCCACCATCAGCAAACATTGTTCCAAAGGATTGTATATCATCTTGAACAATAAAGTCTGCACCAGAATCAGAACTATCACATTGTACTCTTAATGTTTCATTTAATAAACCTGCAACCAAGAAACAAGAATGATATTGAGTAAGATTTGTTGTCAAGTTATTTATAACTACTATCCAACTATTACCCAAAATACTATTAGATTCATTAAGTCCAATCTGTGCTGAAATAAGTAATCCTTCATTATCACTATTGGTTTTATTAGCAATTACCATAAATGTAACCGACCCTTCTGGTTGTTCATCCATGTGTTCAAAGACAAAAGCATCATCACCAAGTCCAGAAAAACTTGTCGTTCCCCTTTTTAATGCATGATCCAAATCACCAAAAAAAATATTATTATCTATTGTTATATTATCTACATTATCTAAATTATTGTTACTCATATCAATATCACCCTGCATTGTACAACCAGACCCTCCTGACAAAAGACATGCAACATCCCCGATAGCCCCATTTAACCAACTAATCATTATGCTTAATGTCCCCCCATTATTTTCAAATTGTGTTGAATTAACTGTTCCTAGTACTCCTTCATCTGTAATCCAGAAATTAGATTCATTTACAGTTGTATTTATTACTATATTAGAAATATTTAGCGGTAGTTTTTCGGTTCGTCCGTAACCAAATGTTTCTTTTGATAGTATTACATCTGCCGCGTAAACATATGATCCATTTAGAATGACTATCAAAAATATTAAAAAAAAAACTTTATTACTCATCTATGCACCCCACGTACCTGGACTATACCATTTCGCAGATTTTTGTGGTTGTACCATTTGTTGACTTCCTGTATTTATACTGTCGTTCTGTGTAACTAGTCTTTGTTCTGCAAGTCCCTTGTGTGTCTCTCCACCCATTGCTCTTCTGTATGCACTTTCGATAATATCTAATATATCCATAACTATTCCTGGGTAGTTGTTCATCTTGTACTCGTTATCTATTCCGTAAGCCTCATAATTATTATAAATTAATACTCTAATCTCATGGCCTATTTGCTTTACTCTTGCTCTTATTTCATCTGCTGTGTAATTAGAAAGGACTTTGTTTTTGTTTACTAGTAATATTATTTTTCTTAGTACGTCATTTAATCCCAACTGGTTTAAAAATACTCTACTCTTCTCTGGGTTCTCCACCCAAAACTGATTACCTCTTGCGTCTATTTTTAATACATCACATCTTAAACTTCTTGCAATGTCGTCTAGTTCTGGTTTAAAATCTAATTCCCATTCTACTAAGTTTTGTTTATCTCCTTGTCCGTATGTCTGGCTTGCGTACTGACTTACTTGTCTTTCTTTTGATTCTATTCCCTTTTGTGCTTCTAATAGTTTCTCTTCGTAACCCTTTAGTTCTTTCTCGTAAGCTTGTAATTCTTTTTCTGATGTCATATTAAGATACTAAGTTTGCTGCTGAATTTATTTCATCCATAATTCCCATTATATTTACTTGCCCTCCCGTTCCTGGTATTACTCTTCTTTCTGCTGACATTGATTGTCTTCTGTCTCTTTGTTCTAGTTGCCTTAAAACTACCTGTTGTCTTGGTGTCACTGCTGCTTGTCTTCTTGCTTGTATTAGTTGTAGTCTTCTTTCCTGTGCTAGAATTTTTCTGTGTTGAAAGACTCCTATTGGTGCTCCCGTTCTTGGATCCTTAAATGTTACTGTTCCCTTTGGTCTTCCTCTCTTTCCTGTTCTAACTCCACCAGCTTTTGATATTCTAGTTACTCTGCTTATTTTTTGTCTTGGTTGATCTCTTTCTATTAATGTTTTTGTTAATCCTTTTTGTCCAAATCTAAATCCAGTATCAATTGCTGATCCTATTCTACCACTAATACTTCTACGTCGTCTTACTATTTTTAAAACTCCTCTTCCTTTTCTTTCTTCTTTTTCTAGTCTTCTACGAGTCCCTAGTTCTCTTCTTGTTTGTTTTAAAGTTAAGTCTGTTGGTGATCTTAATTCTTTAATTTCTACGAATTTTCCGTTTACCATCTTACATAGTTAATATCTCGTTTAGTTGTACTGATTGTTGTCTTGATTTTTGTAGTAGTCTTCTTTCTGAACGTGTTCCAAGTGCTAGTTCTTTTTCTTGAATAAATGTAAAAGGTGTGTCTATTCTTTTACCTTTTCTAACTTTAAATCTTCTGAATCCTGTTAAGTCTGGTTCTGTGAAGTCTTCGTCTGCTTTAACTTTTCTTTTTCTTCCTGTTCTAACTACTCTAAATGTTCTTGCTAAAGTTTTTCTAGTTCTTCTAGCACCTAATCCTAAAGCTCCACTTAATGTTAAATCTCCGCCTAGTCCTCTAAATACTCCACCTTCTTTTATTTCTAAAGTAAATAACTCTACTTCTTTTATTCTTTCTTGAAGTCTCTTTCTGTCTAGCGTGAAAAAGGGAAGTTTTGGTCTTATAGGTTCTTTTGGTTTTGGTGTTCTAGGAATCCCTGGTGTTCCAAACCCAGTCCCTAATCCTACTATTTGGTCAACTCTTTGGTCTAATCGTTGAACTAGTCGTTGATCGAGTCTCTGGTCAACTCTTTGTTCAACTCTTTGTTCAACTCTTTGTTCAACTCTTTGTTCAACTCTTTGTT
>SDBT01013801.1_pt1 | contig 12924 bp, 15 predicted proteins | sample 2277101 | NCBI WGS metagenome assembly SDBT01 (sample SAMN10404973, study PRJNA504765) | marine sediment metagenome | isolation source: marine sediment core GS10_PC15, 103 cmbsf | place: Arctic Ocean: Southern Knipovich Ridge | collected 2010 | reverse complement strand
TCTCACTGGGTAGTTCCATTGAGTTCGTCTGCTATACATTGTATACCCTGTCTTCCCAGTTAGCTGGCAGTGCGGGGCGGCGGTACGCACGATTAACCTTAGTAATCAGCCGGGACCGAAGATCGCGATATGAGTACATCTCGGGGAAGTCTTCTGGAGGGTACTTGGCAGTGCGTAGATAGGGAACAAGATGACTAGCAGGATAGGAAAGAAAGCCCGGTCGGACGTGGTGAAGAATTCCCAGTAGGCAACCGGTCAAGAAGTAGTCTTCGCAGCCGGGCAGGATTTCGAAGGCGGCGATGACTTCTCGCAATGTGTCAGGGTGGAAGAATTCTTTCACCCACTCCGGAAAAAACCGAATAGCCGCCGTGTTCCCTGGCAATATTTCGGATCAATTCCATGATAATAACTGTTTTCCCAACACCGGCCCCACCAAACAGACCGGTTTTACCACCTTTTGAGTAGGGTTCAAGGAGGTCGATTACCTTAATACCGGTTTCGAGAATTTCGGTTGAAGTTTCCAAATCTTCCAGGGAAGGAGCAGGACGGTGAATCGGATAGCGTTTTTCATGTTTGATCGGCCCAAGCTCATCAATCGGTTCCCCGATTACATTTATTAAACGGCCCAAAGTTCCCTCGCCAACAGGAACAGTGATCGGACTTCCGGTATCAACGGCAACCATTCCGCGAACTAATCCTTCAGTTGAATCCATCGCTACGGTTCGGACTATTTTTTCGCCAAGGTGTAGGGCGACTTCTAAGATCAAATCACTATCATCTTGTCTTTTTACTTTTAATGCATTATAGATGGAAGGTAATTCGCTATCTTCAAAACTAACGTCAACAGCGGGTCCAATAACCTGAATAACTTTTCCTTGATTCATAAAAATCTTTCCTTTTTCACTATTCCATTATATTATTTCTGTTTAGAGCTTTGTTTTATAACCAAATTTTATTCTAACATTTTACTTAGTTCTTCAACCGATAAGATCAAAAATCAAAAATCAAAAATCAAAATGACATATTAAAATGTAAAATTTCTATTCTATTACAAGCTAAAACACTACTGCAAATACAATATAAATCCTTCTGATTAATAATCTTATTAATTCATTTTTTTCACAAAAGCACATTGAGATCCTTCCCTTCTATAGTAATAACCGGGCAGGTTAGAAGACAATGCCGTTTATTTTTGATTTTTAATCTGTAATTTTGCAATTTGATATTTGATTTTTACATTCTCTCATAATAGATATTTAAATCAGTTTTACTTTCTCCCATTCGATTCCTGCTTCACTGCCTTATGATCTTAATGCTTCAGCTCCACCAACTATTTCGGTAATTTCTTTAGTGATAGAGGCCTGGCGCACTTTATTGTAATGCAGGGTCAGATTCCGGATCATCTCTTCCGCATTATCGGTAGCCAGTTCCATTGCAGTCATTCTGGCTCCCTGTTCTGCTGCATATGATTCCAGGAGAATCCGCCAAATCTGGATGTTGATCTGTTTGGGAAGCAATACTTCTAATATTTTATCAGGAGATGGTTCATAAATAAAATCAACAACCGCGCCCGCGTTTTCCGGTAAGCCGGGCTTTAGGGGCAACAATAATTCTACAACAATATTTTGCTGAATTACTGATTTAAATTCATTATAAATAACCAGGATTTGATCCAAATTCTGTTTTGTATATAAGTTTATGATTTCGCCGCCGATACCCACGCCATGAGAAAAGTTTAACTCGTTGAAAAAATCACAATATTGGTTAAGGATCGAAAACTCTCGCCGCCGGAAAAAGTTACTTGCTTTGGTTCCTATTAAAATCAGTTCAATATCCTTACCTTTTGCCTGCAACAATTTAATTTCTTCCACTGAACGGCGAATAATATTCATACTAAAAGCGCCACAGAGACCCCGGTCCGAAGTGACAACTACCACGCCGATTCTAGCCGGTTCACGGTCGACCAACAACGGATGTAGACCACGATCCACAAATTGCGTAATATGGCCAATTACTTCACCTAATTCATAGGCGTAGGGACGAATTTTAAGCACATTTCCCTGTGCGCGGCGCAATTTCGCAGCTGCGACCATTTTCATTGCTTTGGTTATTTGCTGAGTTTTTCGAACACCGGTAATCCGCCGGCGTATATCACGTAATGTCGCCATCTATTCAGTCTCCACCGAAACCGTTTTCATGAATTCTTCACAGGCTTCCTTTAGGCTTGTGGATATTTTTTCTGTCAATTCTTGTTTGTCACGGATATCTTTTAATAAATCAGAACGGCCGGCATCAAGGAAACTATAAAATTGTTTCTCGATAGTTCCTATTTCACTTACCGGCGTCTTATCCAGATAGCCATTAAGTCCCAAAAAAATAATCGCAATCTGCTTTTCAACCGGCAGCGGTTCATATTGATTTTGTTTGAGTATTTCCTCCATACGCTCACCCCTGGTAAGCTGGGCTTGTGTTGCTTTATCCAGATCAGAACTAAACTTTGAAAAAGCAGCTAGATCTCTAAATTGAGCCAAATCAAGTCGTAAACTACCGGCAATTTTTTTCATGGCTTTTATTTGTGCATTTCCACCGACACGGGAAACGGAAAGACCGACGTTAACCGCCGGGCGCTGGCCGGCATAAAAAAGATCCGGCTCCAGATAAATCTGGCCGTCAGTGATAGAGATAACATTGGTGGGAATATATGCCGAAATGTCTCCGGCCTGGGTTTCAATGATAGGGAGAGCAGTTAAAGAACCACCGCCGAGATCGTCGCTTAACTTAGAGGCTCGTTCTAAAAGTCTCGAATGCAGATAAAAAACATCTCCTGGATATGCCTCACGACCCGGAGGACGTCTTAACAGGAGTGACACTTGTCGATATGCCCAGGCATGTTTGGAAAGATCGTCATAAACACAAAGGGCATGTTTACCGTTATCCCGAAAAAATTCTCCCATGGCACAACCGGCATAAGGAGCAATAAAAAGTAACGGCGCCGCCTGTTCAGCAGTAGATGAAACGATTATGGTATGATCCAGCGCGCCATGGTCTTCCAGGGTCTTAACCACTCTGGCAATAGTTGATCCTTTTTGGCCGATTGCAACATAAACACAGACAACATCTTTATCTTTTTGGTTAATTATCGTATCAACGGCGATAGCTGTCTTTCCGATCTGACGATCCCCAATAATCAATTCTCTTTGTCCCCGTCCGATGGGAATCATAGAATCTATGGCCTTCAAACCGGTTTGCAGCGGTTCTTTCACCGGTTGCCTATAAATCACCCCAACAGCTTTTCTTTCAACCGGACTGAATTGTTTGCAATTTATCGGGCCTTTGCCATCTAAAGGTTGTCCCAGAGGATTAACAACACGGCCTAACAATTCCTCACCGACAGGAACCTCCATGATTTTACCCGTCCTTTTTGCCACATCCCCTTCATTAATCAGAGTGTCACTGCCAAAAAGAATACAACCGACGTTATCCTCTTCCAGGTTCAACGCCATTCCAAAAACGCCATTAGGAAATTCTACCAATTCCCCGGCCATCACCTGTTCCAGGCCGTATACACGGGCAATACCATCACCCACCTGTATTATTTCGCCAACCTCTTTAACATCCACAGCATGTTCGCAAGCTTCTATTCTTTGCCGAATTATCGAGGTTATTTCGGCCGGCCTTATTTCCATATTTTTGCTACCTCCAATTTTAGTAAAAAAGCTATCAGCTATCAGCTATCAGCTATCAGCTATCAGCTATCAGCTATCAGCTATCAGCTATCAGCAATCAGCAATCAGCAATCAGCAATCAGCAAAAAGTTGATTTTTTGTTTCTATATTGTCCAGCATCTTATAGAAATTAAAATAATAATCTCCAGTCCTAACGGGGCGAAAGCATGTAGCCCGGGGGAAAAAGTCAATTCAAAATTTCTAATGATTGTTCAGTCAAATATTTTTTCATCTTATCAAGCCGGCCTTTTATAGAACCGTCAATAACTTTTCCATCCACGGTTATTCGTATCCCACCGATAAGAGTTTCATCAAACTCAGTAATCAAAATCACTTCTTTTTTTAAATGTTTTGAAAGTTGTTCTTGAATTTCTTTAATCATTTCCGGAGTTAACTCAACTGAAGAAACCACACTTGCTTTTATTCTGTTAAAAAAAACGTCTAATTCTGAGGTAAAAGCTTCTGAAATTTCCATAAGCAGATTTTGTCGTCCTTTTTTAAGAACAACGAACAGAAAATTAAAAAAAACAGGTGAAAATATATTTCCGAATAATTCTTCAATCTTTTGTTCCTTCGCTATTCGTGTGATTTCGGGAGAAATAAAAAAATTATTAAAATCCTGGTTTTTATTCAGCATCTCTGCAAAATTTGACATATCACTTTGCAGAGAATCCAGGATCTTTCTTTCCTGTCCGATCAGGAATAATGCTCTTGCATATCGACCGGCTAAAATTCCTGCTCGTCTCATGAAATGTCAATCTCCTTCAGATAGTTCTCTACAATCTTTTTATTATCCGGTCCGGTTAATGAACGTTCAACTAATTTTGAGGCAGCAGCTAATGAAAGGTCGACTACCAAACTTCGAATCTCGGCCAGAGCTTTTTCTCGTTCGAGGGATATCTCTTTTTTAGTTTTTTCTAAAATTCGAGATGCTTCTTCCTTTGATTTGGCCAGGCTTTCTTCGCGGAAAGATTCAGCAGTTTTGCGTCCATTATTCAAAATTCCCTGGGTTTCCTTTTTGGCATTTTCCAACATCTGCTGATATGAAGCCAGTTTTTCTTCTGCCTCTATTTGCATTTTATCGGCTTTTTCGAGAGAATCTCTGATCTGTTTCTCGCGATTTGCAACTGCTGTCAATATCGGTTTCCAGGCTAATTTGTAAAGGATAAACATCAGCAATAAAAATGTTAGAGTGGTCCAAAAGATCAATCCAGGATTTACGCTTAACAAACTGGATTCAGCCATAATAATAAACAGCATAAAACTTACCAATTTTAAATTGTTAATATAATATTCAGCTAAAAATTCTAATAATTAAATTTGCAAAAACGATTTTAGCCGGCTACGGTTTTGCTCATAAAAATTAATAATACAGAAACAACAACGGCAAACAGGGCGACACCTTCAATCATAGCGGCCGTAAGAATCATCATTCCCCTGATATCTCCGGCAGCTTCCGGCTGGCGGGCTACACTTTCCATTGCAGCGCTGGCTAATTTTCCGATTCCAAATCCACCTCCAATTGTGGCACCGGCGGCACCAAGTCCGGCTGCCAGGTACGCATACGCTAACGACATATCCATCTGGTATTCCTCCTTATTATTTGTTTTGGTTTTTCACTTCTATCTCTCACGAGCAAAATTAGCTTAGTTATTAATGTTCTTCTTGTAGCGCGATACCGATAAAAACCGCAGAAAGCATAGTGAAAATGTATGCTTGAATAAACGCGATCAGAACGGCCAAAAGTTCTATAGCGGCTGCAGCGGGAATAGCAACAATGGCTACAAAATAATTTTTAAAAATAAATATAAGTCCTATAAAAGTAAAAACTATCAGGTGATCGGCAACCATATTTGCAAATAAACGGATTGCCAAAGCAAAATGTTTGGTAAACAATCCCATCACTTCTGCAACAAACAGAATCGGCACCACCCACCAGGGAATTCCGGGAGGGATCATACTTTTCCAATAGCCGAAAAATCCTTTCTTTTTCACTCCCGCACTTTGCCCGATCAAAAATGTCATCACAGCCATAGTGGCGGTTACGCTAATATTAGATGTAGCTGTTCCAAAAGTTGGAATCAATCCCAATAAATTACAGGTAAGTATGAAAAAAAATGCGGTAAGTAGATACGGGGCAAACCGCATTCCCTTTTCGCCAAGGTATGGTAAAATAACATCATCTCTAATAAATATTACTACAGCCTCCAGAGCATTTCCAAATCCTGTGGAAATGATACCAATCTTCCTGGAACCGATGCCAAAAATGAGGATTAAAACCGCTGCGGCAATCCAAACCATTAGTACATGAAATGTGATGGACAGGTCAATTCCCAAAACAGTCGGCAGTTTTACCAGAACATGATCCGCTACGTGTTCTAATATCCAACCGGCTCCTTCGTCATGACTTTGACTACTGTGTTCGGTTTGTGATTGAAATGCAGACAAAAGTATGTTTAAAACCATTATTTACTGTCCATTTTGTTTCTGTTTTTCAACTGGTTATTAATCAATACAACTTCCGCAATCTGGAATACAAAATAATAAATCGTTAAAATAATTAAAAACGACAGAATCGGCACCCACTCTTTAAAAAAGATCAATAGAACGATTCCCACAATCAGCAGGATCCGCAGCACCATCCCTCCCAACAAAACCGAAAAAAATATCTTGTGGGAACGGGCAAAGGCCCATCGATTGGCCGAATAACCGAAAAATATTACAACAAAACTGAGTGACCAGGCAAACAGAAAAGCTGCATATTTGTCCGATCCCAGGAACAATACCAAGACTAAAAAGCCAAGAGCCCCGGCAAACAGGCCAAAGAGGGCAAAAATCAATATAAAAGAACGTAATTCTTTATTCAGAGTCACTGTTTTTATTAGTCGGATTTTTCAAATAAATCGTTTTGTATAAACTCCAAAAACCGGCTGTAGCTCCTAAAAAAAATCCTAAAAGCAAAAAAAGCGGTGTGGTCCCAATTTTACCATCGAGCCACAAACCGCCAAAAACACCCAAAATTATTGTCAGGGCAAACCGCATTCCAAGATCGATATAAGGACCAACCTCCCTGAGACCTTGATACCGGGAAGGTTTTGGATTTAATTTCATTTTTATAACCGGAAAAAAGTATAACGTTCATCTCTCGCTGCCGACAATTACAATTTGGGTTTCACCACTTCTTCATTTTTTGTTATATCTTTAGACTGAAACAATTGCTTCGAATCTGTTTCCCCCATTCGGGACGTCCCGTCAAAAACCGCACCTTCATCGATAACCAATTTGCCGGCTTTTAATTGACCCAGGAAAACCGAGGAAGATTCCAGGGTAACTTTTCCCGAGGCAATCATTTTACCACTAATTTTACCGCCGACAACGCCATTTTTCACAACAATTTCCCCCTCAACCTCACCTTCTCTGCCAATAATGATAGAATCCGTTGACTTTATATTGCCAACAAATTTACCATCCACCCTCAGGCTGTGTTTAACATCCAGATTTCCTTTGAATAAAGATCCTTTTCCAATCAAAGTATTTAAGTCCCCCATTTTATCCGATGAAATACTTTCCTTACTTTTTAACATCAAAATTACCCTTCCAAAGATAATATTCTATAAAAATAATTACAACCCTTTTTCGACTATTTTTTGATTTTGCAAAGAAAAAAGATAATCTTTGGGATCCACCGGCTCACCGTCCCGCCAAATTTCAAAATGTAAATGTGGTGCAGTGCTTGTTTTACCGGAACTTCCCAATAAAGCAATTGCCCCCCCTTTTCTGACTCTGCCACCTTGACGTAACAACCTCAAATTATGGGCATAATATGTAAATATCCCGTTATCATGGTAAATTATCATCAAATTCCCCAAATCGGTAGTCCATCCGGCAAACACAATAACTCCGGCTCCGGCGGCTTTTACAATCGATCCCTTTCTGGCGGCAATATCAATTCCAAAGTGCTGGTATCTAGAGAGGGGCTCGTGAAATTCTGAGTGATCAAATTCACGGGAGATAACACCTTCTACCGGTAAAAATGTAGGATAATTCTCAAAAACTGCATGAAAAGTTGACTTTTTATTACTTACATTCTTCATAGCAGAAGTATTTAAGCTAGTAAAAATATCATAGTTTGGGATCAGTTCATTAGCGGTTTGAAATTGATTATCACTTTCAGAACTTTCAGGAATCTGATTGGTTAATACCCGGTCAGAAGCACTACCGGGTTCAATACCTAGTGAAATTTTCAATTTTTGAAGGACTTTCTCTAATTCCTGAGATCTTGCCGCTAATGTATAAATTCTGCTATTCTCAGATTCCAGCTCGATTTTTCTCGCTCTAAGCTCCACGGCTTCTTTATGCAGATAAAAATATTTGTAGTAAACTATACCTCCAATAATAACATGAAGCATAAGGATCCCACCTATAACGAGCAATATTTTTATAGAACGAACACTCAATTTAAAATTTGTCGGTTCGGAATGATCATCCGGAATGATCAGGAAAGAAATAATTCTGTTTTTCTTTCTGGCTTTTAATTTGGCCATTTTTTAATTATTTTTACCATTTGAGGTTAATATGTTGTAAATACGGTCTAGGTCATCATCTGAATAATATTCGATTTCAATTTTACCGCCCTCTTTTTTAGGATAAATTCGAACCTGGGTACCGTATACCTCCCGAAATATATCTTCAACATGAATCAGATGAGGCGATTTTTTGGGGTAATTATTTGTTCTTTTTATTTTTTTTGACTCATAATGCTCCCTAACAAGTTGTTCAACCCTTCGGACCGAAAGATTTTTTTGAACAACTTTTTTCCAAATTTTTGTCATCTGCTCAGAATCTTCAATACCAAGCAGAGCGCGTGCATGCCCCATAGATAATTCATCTTTACGAAGGCTATCCTGAATAACTAATGGCAATTTAAGCAGACGTAAAAAATTTGTTATTGTTGAGCGGTCTTTACTAACTTTACTTGCTACCTGTTCCTGGGTAAGCTGGCATACCGAAATCAATCTGTCATAGGCCTTCGCAATATCCAAAGGGTTGAGATCCTCTCTTTGGATATTTTCAATCAACGCCAGTTCAAGCATCTCATGGTCTGACTCAACATTCAAAATATAAGCCGGGATTTCCTGATAGCCCAATTCTTTAACTGCACGGAAACGGCGTTCCCCGGAGATCAGTTGATAACCGCTATCTATCAGCCGGACAGTAATCGGTTGGACGATGCCCTTTTCGAAGATCGATTGTTTTAATTCCTTTAAAGCAAGGGGATCAAACCTCTCCCTGGGCTGGAATGGATTCGGGGATATTTCCCGGACCGGTATTTCCCCAAATTTCTCATTTTTTTGGTTATCAGCCTCCGAATAATCAGGGATCAATGCTTGTAAACCACGTCCTAACCTGCGTTTATCGGCCATTCGTCAAAACCTCCTCGGCTAGTCTAATGTAATTATCTGTTCCGGTAGAGACAGCATCGTAGAGGATAATAGGCTTCCCATAACTGGGCGCCTCACTAAGGCGAACATTCCGTTGAATAATCGATTTGAAAACTTTATTATCAAAATAATTCCGAACTTCATCAGCGACCTGTCTGGATAAATTTAATCGACCATCAAACATAGTCAACACAACTCCTTCAATCTCAAGCCGTGGATTCAGGTGTTTTTGTACTAAACGGATAGTATTTAACAACTGACTTAAACCTTCAAGAGCATAATATTCACACTGAATTGGAATTAGAACAGAATCTGCGGCTGTCAAACTATTGATGGTCAGCAGACCTAGTGACGGGGGACAGTCGATGAAAATGTACTTATATTTTTTTTCTATTTTCCCAACAGCCTCCCGCAGGATCTTTTCACGTGACATGGAGCTCACTAATTCGACCTCAGCACCAACTAAACGGATGTTGGAAGGCAGCAGATCAAGATAATCAATCTGGCTATTTATGATTATTTCATTTACATCGGCATCTTCAATGATAACATCATAAATGCTCCGAGTAATTTTTTTAGGATCGACACCGATGCCGCTGGTCGCATTGGCCTGGGGATCAATATCAATCAATAAAGTATCAATTTCAGCAACTGCAATACAAGCGGATAAGTTTACGGCTGTTGTTGTTTTACCTACTCCGCCTTTTTGATTCGCAATTGCGATAATTTTTGCCATAATAAATCTCTGACTGATAAATTCCATAAAATATACATGATCAGCCCCCTAAAAGCAAGCCAATTTTTGCTGATATATTCATGCAATCTATATAAAATTATAAACAGGGTGCAACTACTCAGGTTCAGGGTTCAAAAGTTCCCGGTTTAAAGTTTGACTGTATGATTAATATAAAAAGGAAGAAATTAAAGCACGGTGATCAACTTCAAAAAAATGGAGGAGGATCAGATGGATACGAAACGATTTGTTATTGGAACGCTCGCCGGCAGTATCACGATGTACTTAGTCGGCTACCTCATCTGGAGTCTGGTCTTTGCAGACTTCTTCGCCGCTAACGCGGGGTCGGCGACGGGCGTGGCCCGCGAAACCAGGATCCGCTGACCCGGCCTGAAGTTCCTGTAGCGGATGAGCAGAACAAATATATTTCCGGTAAAAAAGAAGATTTTGCAGCAATAAGACTGAGGATTTAATCAAACCTTTTGATTCCGGTTCAATTATTAATTCCGTTTGGTTTGTAGGTTAAAAAAAATTGAGTTGATCTGTTTTTTAAAATTTCGGCGAGTGTTAAAGTCCAGATAGCCCGGTTTTTATCACCAAGAAGTGTTGCATTTGAATCGATTATTTCCCCCGGTACAACCCATTGAAACCGAAAACGGATTTCTTCCAGAATTCCACGATTAAAAATGGATTTAAAACCCGATTTGAGTAATAATTTTGTCTTATCTAAATTGCGCTCATCCAGGTATAAAAAACGTTGTAAGGTTATGGCTTGATCCTTTTCGGATAAATTAAACTCTTCATTTTGGAATCTGGGCGCATTTCCAAGAGAGGTTAAATTGTTAAAATTAAAAGCCATATAAACATGAGTTTGATCTTCTTTTTGGAGGATTTGATGAGGTTGAGACTCTAAACCTTCTACTTCATAATTTTTGTTGATATTGTATTCGATATCATAACTGTCGGTTGGGAAATATAATGTCTCAAATTTCATATCCCGTTCAGCTTGATAGTGAATAAATAATTTCCCCGATCCGTCCGGGTTCATTGTTATCTCTTCGTCATAATCAAAACAACCTGTGATCAAAATAACAGGTAGCAAAATAAAGAGAAGATACAAAGACCGGGTTTTGTTATTGTTTTGCATTATTAATAAATCTTCTTTAAAAGAAATCAACCAATTTTAATTTACAATGTTATGATAAATATATTAAAAATCAAAAATTAAATAGCAAAATTACAAATCAAAAATAAAAAATGACCGCATTGTCATCCAGAAGGGATCATTTTGATTTTTGATTTTGTAAAGAGACTTACCTAATTTTTAAATTAACAGATTAATTATCATTTACGATAAGATTCCCAGTTTTTTTTTATAAATATATCCCCGAAATCAGTAATAATTACTATTTTTCCTGTGTTGGAGTCTGTTTTTTCGAGATTAACGGAAAAGCCGGATCCACTTTTTATAATGTCCCATGGATGTTCTGACTTAATCATACCCAAACCGGTTTCTAAAAAAACCTGGCATAAAGGAGATTCCGAAATAAGGAAAAAGACATCGCCTTTTTTAGTGCTAATATTAAAAAAGCTTTGGTTATAATCAACCGGACGAAAAAAAATATCCCCGGTTTTGGATTCAAAGTCACAATTGGAAATACTATTACCAATTAAAAAACAATCGGAATTTTTCAATCGAGCAACCAACTTTCCTATCCGGCAATCCTGAAATATTAAGTTACCTTTATTCGACGATACGGCAACATTTGTTTTTGTACTTATGTTTCCTTTTAAATTAACAATCTTGGTTTCTACTTCATCCAGGTCTAAATCAATTTTATCCGCGAAAATAGAATTTAATTGAAGTTCTCCGGTTTTTTGTTTTAAGTTTATGGAGCCGGTTAAAGAATCAACTATTACTATCCCCTCATTTTTAATGATTTGGAGTTTTAACCGGTTTGGTACCCGCAATATAAAATCGATTCGAGACGAGGCCGATTTTTTAAGGCCGGTTATTTTTAGCAATCTGGAAAAAGGGTTTCCGGATCCTTGTTTTAATTGCCGAATCTCAAAAACATCCCTTTGTTGAATAAATTCGACCTGTAATTTTTCCATCAGTTCCTGGGCTTTATCCCGGCTGCCGGCATCCACCCATTTTCTAAGCCTTATGTGGATTTTATCCTGGTCCCAGGTGCTGATTTCAACATTTCCGACATCAAGGGTTAATAGAAGAGTTGATCCGGATTTAAAATCAAAGGTTTTTTCATCTGTTTGAACCAGCTCTTGAGTAAAACTTGTAGAAATCCCAAAAATTAACAATGAAGAGAGAAGGATAACAACAAAAAAAACTGTTTTTAGTCCGGATTGCAGCTCTAATCTGTGAAAAATTCTCATTATATAAAAATTAAATAAACAAATCTAGCGAACCCGGATGTCCAGGGAACCCATACCGGGGGAAATAGATAAATGGGTTTTATACTTTACATCATCAAAGTTCTCAGAGTAATAGTATCTTCCCTCTTTATAAAAATCGCAAGGGATATTAAGATCAGAAAAAAATAAAAATTTTGACACCGAAAATTTAAACGCCTCTTCCTCCGGGAGATAAAGCCGGGTTTGACCGATATTGAGACTCATATCAATATCGCGGTCATATTTTATTTCATAGTCGGCTGAAAAATCGATGCTTAATTCTCCGATGTTTCCCTTAATCTCGGCATATTCAAAATTGGCATTCCCAAGTTTTTCAACAATTAATTTTCCAATTTTTGATTCGATTTTCAACTCTTTGATTTTTTCGTGATTGGGTTCAGAAAAGGCCAAAAAAGTTTCACCGGCCAAAACTTTGAGTGTCAATTCAACTATGTGCAAATCACCTAATTCAATTTCAGTTTCACCGGCTTTTGTCTTACAATATATTTCGATAGGAACATCCGTTGGTAATTCAACAATTAAACGGGCGGTTGATTTTTCGTCTTCATCATCATCCTTAAACCATTTTTTTAAATCGAAATAGGTCCTGAGA
>SDBT01013800.1_pt1 | contig 12924 bp, 10 predicted proteins | sample 2277101 | NCBI WGS metagenome assembly SDBT01 (sample SAMN10404973, study PRJNA504765) | marine sediment metagenome | isolation source: marine sediment core GS10_PC15, 103 cmbsf | place: Arctic Ocean: Southern Knipovich Ridge | collected 2010 | reverse complement strand
TGGAGCATATCAAATACTATTTTCTCAATCTCGTTGGAATCTTCACTGTTAAGAAATGGGACTTTCTTGTCTCCGGGCAAAAAAGTTCGTCTATTAACAACTATATGTCGAAGTGAGATACAGGTTTCATACCTCACATAATGATTTGGATCTTGAGATAAAGTTTTGGCAATTTGAATGACTTCATGCATCCCTGATTGATTTCCTGCAACTGCCAAACTTGATAGCGCTTGACCACACCAACCCCTTACTGTGGTTATTATTAATTCGTCACTTCCTTCTTCAAGCTTTTTATGATGATTAAAAGTACCTTTTTCATCATCTGGGTAATTTGAGCCATCTCTTGGTGGATCACTGTCGTTAATAAACTTTTTTAATAACCATGTTGCTTTTTCAAACTCTCCAATTTTCGCCAACTTCTCGACATAATGGATAAATTGTTCACGAATATGACGAACAGTAAACTTATTCTCAATACCGTGCTCACCGAGTTTCTTGAAATTTGGATTGATAAACTTATCGTAAATTTCTAATATGACTTCCTTTTTTTCTCCAGCAATTTTTTCAATACTGCTTACAATGAGAGTTTGGTCATTTGGCGAAAGAGTATCTTTAATATAGATTTCCTGAATGATTGACAAACCCTTTTCGGTTTTATCTTCTAATATCTTGGTTAAAAGTTTAGCAAGGTCATAAACATCAAAATTATCAACCTTGGCAAACCCATCTTGATGAATATAATTTAGTAATGAATTTATACCACTGTTATAAGTTGCCTCTTTGGAAATCAATTTTTTGATATTCTCCGCAATGTGAAAAGAACCGATAGTTTGGCGTTTAAGATAATCGGGATTAGAGGACCATTTGATGATGGTATCAATTGCTTTCTGATGTCCTTTTTCTGCCAAATTTGAGACTACCTGTTCAACAAAGACATTCACGGGCAATTTATTAAATTTTTCAAGGCTAAAATTAACCAACCTCCATTTTTCATTATCCGAAATTTGTTTGTTATTAGATATTCCCTGAAAGATCAGGTCGTTTTTCCATGGAATACCTCGACGCATTACCATAAAGTCACATAATATATCATAGGCTTCATCCTTGTGCTGACCGCGGCTATACTCTTGTAAGAGAATACTCATCACGGCTCTATTCAAGAAATCTGGTCTCGTGGCTGTTACTTCGCTTATTTTTCTTGAGATACAAGTTTTTTTAATAAAACTCCATGCCTTTTTCGGCTGTTTCTGATAATAGTCTTTCAGTATCGGCCATAAAAGCTGATGGACAAAATGACGATCACATATTGTGAAACTCCCGCCAAAATTGCTAATAGACATTCCAGAATGTTCCCATCCTTTAAATCCTAATTTTTTGCCATATTTTGCGTAACTTTTAGAGTATTGGTTGGAAATGATTTTGGTTAATTCTATGATTCCTTTTTCTGGATCTTGTTCGTAGTAGCTTTTTAGAATCCTAAACACCTCCGGTGAAATACTGTCCCAGAATGAACCTTCGTCTTCCGATAAGTTGAAAGATTCTAAAACAAATTTAATGATTTCTTTCTTCAAACTCTCATTGCTCTTGAAATATAGTTTTTCAAATATACCGCTAATTTGTTCAATTTCCCATCTTCTGTCCCTGGCATTAAACGCATAGAAGTATTCTTTCAGTTTTGGCTTGAGGAGTTTTTTGATAATCTCAAAAACTTTTTGATTATGATCGTCAGTCGAATCAAGAACATTGCCACACAACTTAGCTATATCTGTGCTAATAAACTCATCTCTCATTAAATTATAGTTGTGATCAAGAAAGTCCAAGCAAAAAGTCATCGCATATTCAACATTATCTATATCGTTTAAATTGTTTTCGAATATATCAAAAACATTGAATGAATGTGCACTTTGCACTACTGATTTCCAGAATGAATCCCAGTTTTTAAGATTGAGTTTTACTCCCTCGACCTTTAAACAATCGATTAAAAAGCAATATTCATTTGGACGGCTCGATAAGCTCGTAATCTGAATGTTGGTTAAAACTTTATTAATTGGAGGTTTTTTCACTAGCTTTGCAAACCCTTCTAGTCGTTTATCAAACGCCTGCTTTTCTTCTTCATAGGAACTATCAATGATGGCTATTTCCTTACGCTCTGTTAACTTATCCAAGAATTCTTTCTTGGTTAAAACCTGTCCTATTTGAGAGCCAAAATATACTTCGACAATCATGAAATTACAAACGATTTCGCTCAATACATATCTCGGCACCCATATCCCCAATAAATGTGCTATCAATGCCTCGACAGTTTTTTGACTGACAGTCTGATTAATTTGCCAGAAATGAACTTGTGGTAATAGCGCTATTTCATCTTCGGTAAACTTATGTTTTTTGCTTCTTAACTTTGTTTCAATTTGATGCTTAAAATATTTTAAATGTTCGATGTCGCTTATTACATCTGGGTTTACAGATGGGCAGGTTATTAAAATTTCATCGATTGGATTAACTTGATTATGTTTGGCTACTATCGCAAGAATTTCTCTTAGATCGGAGTAATTTATACTAGTGGCATAATCCTTAGATTCGCAGATTATTTTCTTGCCATCGTTAAAAACAAGACAAAAATCTTCCAATTTATCGCCCTCAAAAATAACATGGCTAAAATCCGGTTTGGACAGAAATTGCAAAAAAAGCGACATTGCTGCCCATGCCTGAGAATTTATACCTTTAAAATTGTTTGCTCCGTTGCTCATCGATTTTCCTTAAACTCAAAATAAAAACGAATATCACTATCTGAACCAAAATCTGCAGATGTCATTTCTTTTAATGGCAAACCTGCTATTCCTATATTCTTATTGCAAATAAACGATATAACTCCTTCTTTATGGCTATCACAAAAATCCTTTATTTTTTGGTAAAGCGTCGATTGGTTTTGTTCTTCTCGAAATAACTTTACAAGCTCATCTTTTTTCTTACCTACCTCGCTGTTGTATTTTGATAAATCAAACATTTCCGATTTATTTCCCTGTGGATTAGAGGTTACTATCTTTTGTTTTTCAAAAATAGGTGTTGACTTATTACCTCTCGTTGCGTTACTAGTAGGAAAATGTTTCATTCTATTTTTGATAATTTTCCCCTCTTCATATACAAATTCCGAGTCTCTTGCACTGAATTTAATTATCAATTTTAGGCTTTCTTCAATAAATTCTGAATTGATCATGATTTGTAGAGAATTATTTTCAAGAACAGTCTTCTTTGATTGACGCTCTTTTATATATGACCGATTGTAGAAATATCCATCAACTGACTCTCTTTCTATTTCTTGACGAATGTATTCTATCGCTTGATTATGCCTCTCCTTGTTTTTACTAGGTGAATTAGGATAGATATCATCGACACATTGGTGGTTAATACAAGGCAAAATGTCTTTAAGGAATTCAAAATCCCAAATTAAAATCTTAAAAGGGAATTTGTTTTGATAGTTCCAACTACTTAAATTATCTCTGAGTGTGTTATTGTTCCCTATAAATTTATGAGGTATAAACAAACAAAAGATGTGAGGAAAACAAGGATCGCTCAGTGCCATAGTCTGTAAGATTTTATCACTAAAATCGCCGACTTCTATGTCAGTTACCAAATTAAAATCATTTAAATGTTTGGTAGCGTTGAGATCTTTACACTCAAATTTCCATACATACTCTGTGTCTTCAACTTTAAATCTTGCGAAAGCGTCAAAGCCATTTTGAGTACCAGATCTTGATGGCCAATAAGAAGGAGTAAAAAATGAAGTGATTAGCTTTTCAAGATTTTTTTCTAATGCCTGGCCACGACTCATTTTGCCCCAACAATCTTCACTTCTTTGGGTGAGAGGCAATAAAGTTTATAGACCATTTGGTCGATTTGACGCTCGTATTCTTCGACTTTAGTTTGTATTTCGGAATTTTCTAAATAATCGTTTGATTTTGTAATGGCAAGAACTTTATCGGTGATCTGGATAAAATTTATTTCATTAAATCTAATAATATTGAGATTTAATATATTATTAATCATAACTTATAAAATTAAATATCATAAATAATCTTCTTATACTTTTGCTCCATTATTTCAATTAGTTTTTTGTTAGCTGTGATAATTTCTTCTTTCTCCGCTTAGGCGACGAGTTGTTTTCTTGATCGCAAGCGTGGTATTTTTTCAAGTTGTTCATGTCGCTGTATTTGTTCATCTTTATAAATTCAAATCTTCAACCCCAAGCCTATCAAAGAAAAGTCTTAAATTTCTATGTGTATCCTGCTCAGAGTCAATTCTAAGCTCCAAAGATAGAAGCCAGACAAACATCAAAATGAAAATTGCTGAGATGATAAGTAGCAGTGTTTTATTCATAATATAATCCTAATAAATAATAGTTTCCCCAACGTAAATAATTTGAATTAAAATTGTCATTTTTCAACGGCTCACATAAATTTAACTGCCCGCTCGCCTCTGGAGGGAGCCGGTTACTTATTTATCCTTGATATCTTTCAAAGCTCTACCATATATGATTGATTTTCATTTTGCATTTAAAAATTGATATCTTGAAAACAGTCCTTCATTTTCTAGTTGTTTTTTTACTACTTTAATTGCTTGTTCGGAATTGTCAATTCCTATCCATTTTCTACCAAGCGTGTTAGATACAACCAGAGTAGATCCAGATCCACAAAAACTATCCATAACAACAGAATCAGCGTTAGAAGATGTTTTGATGATTAATTCTAGCATTTCTGAATTTTTCTGAGTAGGGTAACTTGGTTTTTGGCTGTCTTTGAATTCCCAAATATCCTGCATTCTTTTAAGTTTAAAATCTTCAGCAAAGATTATTTTTCTTGGGACACCCGTTTTTGACCACTCAATTAATCCTTCTGTTTCGAGTTTATCTAGTACCTTCGGGTTATAACGCCAATGTCTCCCTTTGGGTGGCTTCATTCCCTTCCATATTTGACCAGTCGCTCCATTTCTGGTTTCACCAGGTGCATGTAGCGGGTTAGTTGTGTATCTTCTGCCACTCTTATCAACTTTATTAAAAAGTTTGCTGATTTCCCCTTCTTTTCTTTTCACTAGGGGCTCATTCCAAATAAATGTATCGGTTTTGGTATAAAAAAGAACCATGTCTTTGATATTCCCATAACCCTTTCTTTTAAAATTTTTTGGGTTACACTTGATTCTTGAAATGTCATTTCTAAAATTCTTTATTCCGAATATTTCGTCTAGTGCAATTTTAATATAGTGTCCGATTTTATAATCTATATGTAGATAGAACGATCCTTTATCGCTTAGTAATTCTCTTAGGAGTAGCACTCTTTCTCTAATATACTCAATAAATTCTTTTCCTGTTTTGTTGTCAATGTATGCAACTTCATCAGTTAAACTACTACTAATTGTTGTTGAGCGATCATCGCCCTTGCGAAATGTGTTATTTGTCGCAAACGGGGGGTCAATGTATATTAAATCGATTTTGTTTTTATATCCGTTTTCTAGTAGTGTCTTTAATATATTAATATTGTCCCCTTTAATTAATAAGTTATTTTCAGTATCAATTTCATCTGACAATATCGCAGACTTAGTCTTATTAATAATTTCACTAGCTTTTTTCTTGTTTTTGTATCCTAGAATCATAGTTGATATAAAAATTCTTTTAAAATTAAGCTGCTCATTATATTATATTCTTCAGTGTGGTCTGTGAGATACTTGTGCATCTTATTTTTACTCTTAATATATAGCACTCCGTCTAATACTCCTATCTTAATTGCCTGTACTGTTTGGTCTTGTAGTAGTTTTTTTGCATCTTCGAATTGTGCGTTTTGGTGCCCTCCAAAATCGGTAAGGAACTTTGCTTCTCCAACAACATATTTTCCGTGCATTCTTATAACTAAATCAATACCCTTTGTGCCCTCATATCCTAAATGATTTTTGGCAAAATGCATTAGTCCATTATCTCCACTATCCAATATTGCATTCTCTTTTGTTGAAATAAACTTGTCATGCCCAAATAATGGCAGACCGAGCTCTTCTTTTCCAAGCCACCTACGGAATAATGGTCCTATTTGTCTATTTGTTTCTTTTGGCTCTGTGCTTTTTTCTTCAATAACCTTCAAACCCATTTGGTATAGCCTGGAGCAAAGTCTATTTACGGTTTCAGGGTTTCTTTCAACGGATGCCGAATCTCTCTTTAAATATGCAACATACGAGTCTTTAATTGGGAAAAGCTCAAAGGATAATAATTCTTTCAATAGTCCAGAATTATTTTTATTTTCAAAAGCTTGTTCAACCTTGATCCATTTTTCCTCATCAACTTCCCTTAAATTATCGGGAATACATGGGTAAACCCTAAACAGTTCATCCAAATAATTTCTTTGATTTGCAAAATCAATGCTTAATTTTGTCCAATGGTTCATATTCTCCTTGTATTTACTTCACAATTTACTAGATTATACCAGATCCGAAGCTATTTGACCACGCTGACTTAATAACGCTGTAAGATCTATCGGCTCAGTTAAAAAGATGTGAGCCGATGGATTTAATTGAACTGTCGTGATTTGTCTGTACCTTTATTCTTCGACCAATAATTCTATATGAGCACCTGAAATAGAAGTGTCTTGTGTCACACGGTAAAGGTATATTTTAATTTCTTCATCAAACAAATATTCATTATTGATCTCTAGTGCCCCGTGCCTTTCTGTCTCCCAGTCTTTGATGAGACACTTCCAACCGTTACCAACACCAGGTGCATCAAAAATTGTGCAAATATCATAAGCATCACCCCATGCTACTATTTCTCCGTCAGTTTCAATTTGTATGCCAACGCCTTTTGCTCCCACCACTGTTGCGTAAATCATCTTTCCTTTTCCTTCATAACTTGCGTACAGAACTCGTTCTTGGGCTTCTCCTAAAGATATTTTGTTGTTAACATACACCCCTTTGCTACCGATTGTGACAAGTTTGTAGTCCACTTCTTGTGTTTGTCCACCAATTTCTTCAACTTGAATTGGATCACTGTTTGTGACTGTTACATTTTGATTTTCAGGCCAATTAGTTACAATCACCTGAACAATCCCTTTTGCTGCTTTTTTGATTGGCTTAGCATAAGCAGTTGTACCTATTAGAAGTACTGTTAAAAAAATACCCACAATGATTAACGACTTTTTCATCATTCCCTTTCATTATTAATATATACTTAAAACATACTCCCCCACACACCTAAAATCAAGCACTACTACGCAGACCGAAGCCCACGCTGACATAACGCTGTAATATCTATCGGCTCACATAAAATTAACTGAGCCGATAAGAAAAGGCAAATAAATTTTGGCACGTGCTTTACTTTTTCTATTAGTATATGCTAATAATATGGTAGCAGTTAATTATGGAGGTGGGCTAGGAGCATATGAGTTTTTCTATCTCCAATCTATCCCTATATAAGTACTTCAGCGAAGTATTGTCATCTCCAAGCTTCACTGCCACTTTCAATCGCTTATTGATTGTCGCCCTTTACATCGTAGCCTTATGGCTATTTTTTATTATCCTGCTCTACTTGATTCGCCTTATCCGCCATCTAAAGGAACCCATTGTCTTTTTAGAGATAACCCCTCCAATCAATACGAAAAAGCCAACAGTATCAAACACTCAGTTTTTTAACCTAATAATTGGTCTTTTGGAGCAAAAGTCATGGAAAGAAAAGTTGTCGATGCGTCAGATCTCTGCTTCATTTGAGATCGTCTCTAGAAAAGAGACAGGAATACAATACATTGTCAGAATCCCAAAGTCTCATGCCTCAAGTCTTGAAAAGACTCTACAAGCGTATCTTCCAGATATAAAGATAAAGTGGATAAAAGACTACTTGCCCATGAAGAATGACTCATCTTGCCTCCATAAAGTAGTTGAGTTTAAACAATTTAAACATTTTACCCTGCCCCTAAATGAGCAAAACGATCATCAAAAACATGACCCTTTAGCGTATCTGACTGCAAACATGGCAAGGCTAAAAAAGAACGATCTTTTAGCACTTCAGGTAACCTTGAAGCCTATGACTCGTTCTAATAAGGGGGGACTTAGACGTGAGGTCTCAAAAAATAGAAAGGAACTTCGCCAAAGCAAATACATCGACTGGTCAAAAAACACTCAAACGCAAAGAGTGGCAACAGTATTTATCAGAGTGATAGAATTTATTACTCGTATAGTAATGACTCCACTTTTTTTCATAGCCGAATTCGTTACTGGTGATTCTCCAAAATTCATAGCTATGTCAAAGCAATCCTACGAGGTATCTCCAGCTGATAAAGAATTCTCTGAGCTTGCAAAGTCTAAACTTTCAAACCCACTTTTTGAAGCAAGTATTCGAACTCTTCTAATTGTTGAGAAGAGTAAGATGCTGGAAAAGGACAAGGGAATGCAGTCTGCTTTTGCAGGCTATCGTCATTCTTGTGGTCAAGCCCTATCTGCAAAGAAAGATTATTTTGGCAGGCTATCACAATTTTTAAGACAGTGGAGATTTACACAAAGATTTGGCGGATCGCTAGTTCTCTCTTCGTCTGAAGTGGGTGCTCTGTATCATTTTCCATTTACTACAGATGTCCACAGTGAAGATCTGCTTAGAGTTCGCAGTAGGGAGTTGCCAGCCCCGCTATCGTTCAAAAAAGAAAAAAACAATCTCGACATAATGCTCGGAGTAAATGATTATGATGGGAATAGCATTCCAATCGGTATGACTATTGAACAACGCCGAAAACATATGTACGTGATTGGTAAAACTGGTACCGGCAAAACCACACTTCTTAAAAGTGCAATTTATCAGGATATGCTAAATGGTAAGGGCTTGGCTGTCTTTGACCCCCATGGCGACATGTTCCATGAACTTTTAGAGATCGTGCCGAAGAATCGAATGAGTGATGTGGTGGTCTTTGACCCATCAGACAGGAAATGGCCGATTGGGCTAAATATCCTTTCTCCCGGAGTAAAGTTCAAAGATAAAGAAGATGAGGAAGAGTGGATTACCAGCTCTGTACTGGCCATATTCGCCAAGATGACAGCTAAAGAGTATTGGGGTCCAAGAATGGAGCATATACTGCGTAACGCCACCTTAACCGCTATGCAGACAAAAAATCCAAGTCTTTTCACTCTTCAGAGACTGTTGACTGATAAAAGCTTTCAGAAAAAAACAGCTGCCTTACTAACAGATCCTGTCTTGAAGCAATTTTGGAATAAAGAATTTGCTCTGCTTGGAAAAATGCAACTTTCAAGTGTAACGGCTCCGCTAACTCAGAGACTCGGACACTTCATTACTACCAAAATGTCGCGACATGTTCTTCTGCAAGAAAAAAGCACTATTAATATCAGTCAAATAATGAACGAGGGCAAGATTTTGTTAGTCAATCTTGCCAAAGGAGAACTTGGTGAAGATCAAAGTTTCTTCTTCGGTACAATCCTTACTTCGATAATCTGGATGGCAGCTTATCAACGCATCAATATATCTGAGAATAAAAGACGTGATTTCTTTCTCTATGTCGATGAGTTTCAAAACTTCGCTACACCAAGATTCTCAGAGATAACTTCTGAGGGAAGGAAATTTAGAGTAGGGCTGATTGCTTCTCACCAAAACATTGCTCAGGTTGAGGATCAAAATATCTTAAAGGTTGTTGCTGGAAATGCCAACACAATAATCTGTTTAAAGGCTAGTCCAGATGATGAAAGATTTATATTGCCATTCATGGAGCCAGAGGTTATGAAGGGCGACATCGTGAACCTTGCTCCGTACCACTTCTACATGAAGGTTAGTAACGATGCTAGTGAAAATGCTTTCTCTGGAGTTACTGTACCTTTAGGTGTTGATAGTCGTGATGAGGTTAAAAAGTCAGTGCTCGCTTATTCAAGGGAGAATTATGCTACCCCTAGAAATGAGGTTGAGCAGTACTTAGATGTGCTACTTTCTGGAAAGGACGTGAAGAAATCTGAAGTTAAAGATAAACAAGAGCCGTTGATCGATTATCCGATTGCAAGAAGAAAAGAGCATAGACGAAGAAGTATCTGATGTTGTCCTTACGGGCTAGGACAAAAACTCCAAGAATTCGAGACTAATCGCGCAGTATTTGTCGCACTAATCCTTACATATGTATGGGTAGGTAGGGTTGGATATACTCAGTAACTAATTCAAACTAAACAAAATATGACATTACCCAAAATAACCAAAAAACAAATAGAAATACTCTCTCTAATTCACCAATTCCGATATCTTAACAGAATCCAAATTCAAGACTTCCTAAATCACAAAGACTACAAAAGAATCAACTCCTGGCTAAAAGATCTAAACGAAAAACAGTATCTAAATAGAATATACTCAAACTCAATAGGACAAAATACTAAACCAGCTATCTACTATACTGGGATAAATGCTATCAAGTTTTATAAAACAAAAGACTTATACAACAACAAATACCTCAAAAAACTCTATCGTGATAGTAAAAGATCTTACGGTTTTATTGAAAAACAGCTATTTATAGCTGACATTTGCTTGAAGTTCAAAAAGATAAACACCAAAGGAGAAACAAAATACCAGTTTGTAACCGCTGCGGATGTCACCTCAAATTCTTTATATAGTTTTATGGAAGATTTGAGCCCGCAGCTTATCTTTACTAAAAAAACTAAAACAGAATATAAGCAGTATGTTTTAGTTCTGCTGGATTCAATTACACCACAGCATATGGTTAAAAAGAAGATTAAAAACTATATCGGACTATTTTATTCTAATGAGTGGGAAGAACATACAAAGAATTCTTTCCCTACAGTTCTTTTCGCTTGTCAAACTAAATCTCTTTTGATCTTTGCAAAACGTGCGACAAAGAAACTTTTAGATGATTATCAAAATCCCGAGGACCTAGAGCTTTGGTTTGCTACTATTGAGGACATTAAAGAATCTGGAATTATGGCTGAGATTTGGGAAGAGATAATATAATACTGACAACAAAAAAGGCCTGAAAACTCAAAAGAGCCTCAGGCCTAATTATTAGTACTCCTCTGCTAGCATCACTGTCATTACCCTCTTGCAAGTTTTAGAGAGCGGATCCTCATAACAACTTAATTTTTCGTTGTAATAATCTATCTTCCAGATTACCTTCTTTCCGTGCCAATCGATCTTTCCAAAGTCATGCTCTTTGTACGGATCATTATTCTCTGTAAAATCATCGAATGCCCTTATCTTCTGCATCAACCCTATCACATCTGGAAGGAGCGCGGCTCCACAAGTCATGGTAACCCCGAAACCTAACTTTCTAAACACATCGTTTTTGTGTGTAATTTTTGCAACTCTCAATTCATCTAAAACAAAATCCATTTTTATCTCCTGAAATTAATTACAAAATAAGCAGGTCGACCTTCCCGCCTGTCTGATTTAGAACTAAGAACAAAATGGCTTATTGGGTCAAGGTGGAGCTCCTTATGAGAAGAACGACCTTGATGCAATAAGGCGTTTTGTTCTATAAGATGGGAAGACTGGCGGAAGAAACTCATAATTATTTGAAATTTTTGCGAGCCAGTATCTTTTACGGAAATACAATTGGAGTAAAAGTTGCTGAAGCGAGCATTTATGTGCGAATGAATAAGCAAGCACTCTCTGATTTAAGAGTGTGCGAAGCGCATGAAGTAGCACTATAATATTGGTATATATCCCTTGTGCCCCAGGCAAGCTTTCAAAACGAATAAGCGTCTATCGAGGTACGAGATTGTCGCGAAATGAGTTGCGCAAAGCGAGCCTGATTCAATCTAGAGTTCACCAGCATGAGCAGATGATGGAAGAAAAATCTGAACGACCTTGAGGCGCCTGTCCGCCTTTGGCGGGGACGGGACATTTGTTCTACCTGCCCGTCCGTAGCTTGTAGAGCGAAGGAGGGTAAGATGAGAAGACTGGCGGGAGTAAATCCATGAAAATGGCTCAAGACGAAATACTTGACATGCTAGGCATATTTATGCTATACTTTCAAGTTGAATAGAGCCTCAATAATACACTAGGATAAGCGCAATAGAGATCGATTATTTGGTCTTTAGCGTGCTTATCCCAGTAGAGGGATAAAGACTGCAATTCGCTTATGCGGAGCAGAATTCCAAAGGAGGATGATGACGATGTCTGAGACATTGATCACGTCCAGAGATTCAAGGGGCCTACACGCTGTCGGGCTGTTTGAGGCGGCCTACAACCAGGCTGGCCTCACCGATGCCCAGGCACAAAGGCTCAACGAGAACGGTGGCGAGCTTAAGAAGCGTATGATGGCGTTGGTCCAGGAGCTGTCAGCTACCGACCGCTACATCGACCAGCAAGTCGACTCAACCTGGGCCTACCCACCCGAATATCAGGGCCCAAAGGACTTCCCGCAGCAGGTCGAGATCCTGCTGGGCATCCTGCCCGGTCTGGATCCCGAGCTAGCGTTGAGATGGTACAACGACATCTACGCCAAACTCGTAGTGCCCGACTGGGTCGAGGGAGTATTCGCCGTTCCGAGCGAGTCAGCCCTGAAGCGGCTGTTTCATCCCGAAGCCACCGATCGCGCGACTGCGTACTGCAGTAGTGTCCAGCTGCTGCTGGGCAAGATATCTAAATCGCGGAGTTTCTACAACTACCGCGACGGGCAGATTGACCCAGCCCACCTCTGGCGTACCGAGCGCACGATCGAGATGCTCGACCGCCTGATAGAGATGCAGGGCGGCTCAGACATCATCGTCCTGCCTATACAGCTCGGTCTGCGGCATCGCGGACGCTCCGTCCTTCGGGCTCGTGAGTGCTTCGAGGCTCAGGAGTTCGGCGCAGGATCGCTGGAAGCTTCGACCATCACGCTGACCCATCCCGAGCGGTTCGTTCGCTGGGAGCAGCTCCACATGGACTTGCCCGGCGACGACTTCTCTTCCGAAGCCGAT
>SDBT01013799.1_pt1 | contig 12924 bp, 14 predicted proteins | sample 2277101 | NCBI WGS metagenome assembly SDBT01 (sample SAMN10404973, study PRJNA504765) | marine sediment metagenome | isolation source: marine sediment core GS10_PC15, 103 cmbsf | place: Arctic Ocean: Southern Knipovich Ridge | collected 2010 | reverse complement strand
TACTCTCAACGCTTTGAGGTGCAGTTTGACACCAGTTAGGCCACCGGGTGCGCAACTGCCTCAGATGCCCGCTTGGCGGAGAACCTCGTCAGCATCGGCAAGCTGCTGGAGGCGCTTCTGGCTAATATTGGCCCTGAACGACAGATGCTGTTTATGCACACCCATCGTGACAGCCGTCAGCCAAAAGTGCCATGGAGCCGAACACGATACCGGCCCCAATCTCGACGATCATAGTGATGGCCATGATGACGATGACAGCGATTGTGCGTCACTCCCCGAGCTTTCGCTCGTCCTGGCCAAAAACGTGCTCGTGCATCCAATGAGTCAAGGAGTGAATATGCATTCGAAGATCCCTATTTCTGCTGTCCACGCTCGCAGGTACCTGCAATTGGAGTATCCTGCACCGAAACACGTTTGCCTGTGCGGGCGCTTTCTAAGACTGCAGCGGCAATTTCGGTCGCCCGTACGCCGTCGGCTGGCAGGACGCGAGGTTCCTGGAGACCCCGGATGACGTGCACAAAGTGCTCTACTTCAAGGAAGACGCGATTGTCTGCTGTGGTATGAAGGCGTTTAACTTCGTTGCCGTGTACATCGCGAATGACAGCACTGTCCTGTTCACCTGGTAGATTCCTGCGCTCGATGGTTCCCTTTTCCCCGGTGATGGCCAGGTAGGAGCCCGAGCCGGGTGCACCCCACGAACACGTAACAGAGGCTAGGCCACCATTATCCAGTTCGAAGGTGGCCAGGACTGTATCTTCGACTTGCATATCCAGGCCGAGAGTAGCTATGTGAGCGGAGACGTTTGCAACTTCGCCAGCTAGCCAGCGAATCTGGTCGAAGAAATGGACTGCTCCTTCGGCTACCAACCCACCGCCTTTATCAGGCTCGCCGAACCATCGGCCCTCGAGGTTACTGGCCAGACGGCCGCTCGTGCACGTGTACAGTGTCACTCGACCGATTACCCCAGCATCAATCGCCTCTTTGATGCTCGGCATGATCCCTTCGAAGCGATAGCAGAAGCCGGTCATGAGGAACCGCTCTGCTGTCTCCGCTGCCGCCGCCATAGCCCGAGCCTGATCGACGCGATGCGACAACGGCTTCTCGCACAAGACATGCGCGCCTGCCTCAAAGCACCGAATGGCTTGATCATGGTGCAGATAAGGGGGCGTACAGATGCTCACAGCATCCAGACGGTGCTTGGCGAGCATGGTATCGAGGTCGTCGAATGCCTCGGCATCAACGGCATCGGCACAACGCTCCGCCGACTGTTGTGTTCTGCTGCAAACCGCTGCCACCCTTACACCATCCAGCCGATGGAAGAATCCCGCATGCTTTTTCCCCATATTGCCGCATCCTATCACGCCGACTTGGAGTTCATCTGTCATGGATATATCCTTTTCTGCTAGTGCGCAAGTTGTGGCCTTTAGACCTCGATCTTCCCCACCTTATCAAGATTCGAGGTAACCTTCGCAAAGGCGACGGCGATCTGGTCCAGCATGGGGGTAATGTCACGGTTAGCCCATCCGCCAAGCATGGTCAGCTCCCGCTCGGCGCAGCACTTCTCGGCTATGGGGCAGTCGCCCTGACGATAGACAATCGATTCGCCCTGCGGATGGGCTGACCAGGGGTAGCCCCGACCATAGTGCGTCTGCTTCTGCTGGAAGGCGAGCCGGACGTGGATGGGCGTACCCACATAGCCGGGGTTGATCGGCACTCCCTCGGCCTGTAGCGCTTTGACGTATTGTTCTCTGCTGACGCCCGGTACTTCCTCGGCAACAAAGGACCAGCCAATTCGATGCCAGGCCGGATCAAGATGCTCCGGCAGACGCAGCGGGCGAATGCCGGGAACACCCTCAAGACGTTCGGCCATGTCGCGGGCGGTCTTGCGGCGCCAGTAGTTCAGTTCCTCGAGGCGATCCAGTTGCGCTACAGCCAAACTGGCGCTGAGTTGGTTGACACGATATGTATAGATCAGGCTGTCGATCCTTTGTCGGCGGCCTTCGTCCTTGATCTCGCGGTTCGTCCGGGCCGGGTGCATGCCCAACAGCAACGCCTCCTCGAACAGGTCATAGTCCTGTGTGACCAAGACACCAGCATCGCCAGAAGCGATGTTCTTGCCCGAACCCAGGGAAAAGCACCCGAAATGGCCAAACGTGCCGACCTGGCGGCCCTTATAGGTCGATCCGTGCGCCTGGGCGCAATCCTCGATGACGACCAAGCCGTGCTTGTCTGCGATGGCCATGATCCGGTCCATGTCGGCCGGAATTCCCCCGATGTGCACGACCACGATTGCCTTGGTATAGGGGGTGATCTTGGCCTCGACGGCATCCGGATCGAGCGTCAGTGTCTCCGGGTCGATGTCGGCGAAAATCGGCACGCCGCCTGCCTGGAGGATGCACGAAGTTGTCTGTCCCCAGGAAAACGGGGACGTGATGGCCTCGTCGCCCATCTCCAGAGCACACATACAGGCAATGTGCAAAGCCGGCCCTGCCCCGGAAGTTGCCACCGCATATTCCACGGGCAGGAACTGCTTCATCCATTCTTCTAATTGCTCGCCAGGTCCGCCACCGCCGTGCGAACACATCGCGGACATGTCACCTTCTTCGCGAGCCTGGATCAGCGTATTGCGGACGGCTTCGATTTCAATATCCGTGGGAGCCGGCCAGGGAAGACGTTTCAAAGAGACGGCCTTAGGTCCGCCAAGGACGGCTAGCTTTTGCTCATCGACGTCACGGGCGATAGGTTCGGCAGTATCAGTCATGACAATTCTCCATCATTCAGTATTTTGCATGTGATCATATGCCGACAATGAGCTTATCATATTTATAGAACAGAATCTTGCAGAAGGCATACAAGATTATGCAATCAGACATGGCTATTTCGTTGCGAGCGGCTGTACGTCGTCTGGGTCCTTATCCACTGATGCCCAGGGAAGTCTGGGGCCGGCCCAGCCGGCATGACGTGTGGGTGCTGGACTGTTGCGCTTGGATGGGCATGCATTGCAGGGTGGATGTGCCAGGCAAGCCGAGTCAGACGTTTCCACGCTCACCGGGGATTTGGCACCTCTATGCTCCAGGAGTCGTCTACAGCGAGCGTTTCGATCGGCCTGAACTCCGCATTGAGGATATGTGGCTACTGTTTGACATGCAACGACCTCCTTGGCCACTATTGGCACGGCGCTTTGCATCAATCGACGACCCTGAGGGAATAATCACCTCCAACGTCCGCAAGATCTGTGAACGTCAAGAATGCGGCCTTCCGGGAACGGAGCTGACGATCCACGGTCAGTTGATTATGGTAATGGGGGAGATCCTCACCGCCGCCAGAGCGGGCGGCACCGGGACGCCCGAGGATCCCTGGCAGGTGCGCAGCACAGAGGCCATCACCTCTGAGCGCAAGGACAATCTTCTTTGTCAAGTTGACGCTGCGGTGCGCCGAAGGCTGACAGCCCCCCCATCCTTGGATGAACTGGCCCAAGAGTTGGGAATGTCCGTATCTTCCATCGCCCACCGATTCAAAGAGGAAACCGGCATGACCATCGTGCAGCGAATCCGCTGGCTGCGTATCCAGAAGGCCAAGCAAATGCTTGCACAGCCCGGTGCCACGGTGAAGTCTGTTGCTCATACACTGGGCTTCAGCAGTCCTTTCTACCTCTCCAAGGTGTTTACGGAGGTCGCGGGACTCGCGGCCAGGACATACCTCCGGACCTATCGGCATAGATAAGCCTTACACCTGGGTGCCGCTAGCTATCTAGCCTCCCAAAACGATGCGAATCTTCTTTTCGGCGGAGAACTTCCTGCGGATGATCTTGTGGATCTGGTTGACGATGTTCTTTGCCATGATCGGCACCTTGTACCTGGCCCATCCAATCTGAGCCATCTCTTGTTGGCAAGGGCAGCCTTGCTGGAGCCGACCTGATTAACTGCAGACCAAACGTATCTAAGAGGCTATCCACTCCATCCGTCAACGAGGAAGTGATTGCGCCTGTGCCAAGAGCCTGGCCTATCGGCGAAACTATGGGGACCGCAGTCAGGCGGGTCAGGCCAACCAGTACAAAGCAGCCGACAGCCAAACCCAGGCCCAGGCGAAAGATCCAATTGAAACAACGAAACAGGCCCAGCATGCCAAAGACAATCAATATCCCAATTGCGAGGTAGTCGCCGCTTGTCATGGTCGTTCTCCTTTACCATCCGGAACCTGTTCGCCGGTTAACTGGGCGTTCAGCAGCGTCTTGCGAAGGTTAATGGCTGATCGTGCAAGGGCCTGCATATCCCCTCGAACCTGCCCAAGGCCCTGAGTCGGTGCCTCGGCAGCCTGGGTAACCATTTCAGATTGGCCAGACTCTTCCGGCAGTTCCGCAGTATCCTCTGACAGGTGTGCTATGGTCACAGGCGATTGAGCTTCGACAACCGTCTGGCCAGACACTGTCGTCGGCTGATTCGATGCCATGTGTTTATGTTGTGCAAACTCCGTTTCAACTGCAATCATTGTCGTATCGGTCCACTCAGTGGCCGGGGCCGTGCTCTTACTGATGGGCTTGGACTTCTTCTCACAGCCAGCAACAACGGCCAAAACCAGCACTGCCAGTATGCCTATTCCATCGGCGAGGTTCATGTTCTGTCTCCTTCTTGCTCGGTATCGTCGTGACAGTTCACGACAGCACCAAATTGGTTATCACTATTCGGTATTCGCTGCCTTGGGTTTCAAATACGCCGTCCATGACTCTGACCTGGCCGAACTTGAGCCCCCGCCGGTCAATGGCATCGCGCTGCGTTTCAATTAGCCTCCGGTCAACAGTAGCAGGGACCAGTATCCACAGCCCGGATACCTCGCGGCCGCGCCGATCTAGCTGCTTGCCGAAGAAATCCCTGGGCAGTGTCCGGACGCGGTTACTGAACTGTGACAGCTCTACGTCGAATTCGACCAGGGCAGGCTTATTTTCGGCAACGATCTCTCCGACTATCTGGCCACCCGTGTTAACCGCTACGATCCTCATGCCCAGGGCTTCGACAACGTCGCGAAGATGCTGCGGCGAACGCCAGGTAATTCGCAGAGGTGGAATCTGTTGGTCGTCCCGCTTCGACGAACTGGTCTGACCTGGCCGAGAAGTCTCACTGGCCCTGGCAGAGACCACCTTCTTAAGGTTCGGGCTGGCCATCTGTTTCGTTGTGGGCTTAGCTGCTGGACGTTTCTGCAGCTCAGGGGGTTTGGAGCGACTGGCCTGAATCTGAACAGGCTTTATCTGGTGGCCTTTGGGTTTGGCGTTCCTGTCGGCCGAGACAACCGGCAAGAACAGTAACCCGTGGAATATAATGGCTATTATTACGCCCAATGCTGTGCTGGATTTAGACATTATCACTGCCTCCCCTTGCCTGAGTGTGGATCGCCTGGGGCTTGCTTGACTTCAACGGAAACGGACGCGCCTGACCTGGCCAACTCGGCCAACACCTCCAGCATCCTGTGGGCAGGAATAGATCGATCGGTTCGTAGTACTACGTCCCCACTCGGGAAGATCTGACCCAACTGATCTTCTGAGACCTCCCTACCCTTGTGCATCAAGCCTTCATTTGTCAGTGAGAGCACCTCAAACTTGCCAACTTGGACAACGGCCACGCCGTTGCCGACACGGGCAAGTTCAACCGGCAGCGCCTCGACGTAGGACATCTGCGTCATTGCCCCAAGCACTGAACCCAGCGTCAGGAAAACCAGGTCTATCAGCGGCACTATGCTGCTAGCATTCATAGCTTGGACTCCCGGGTATTGAGGACAGTCAGGATGTACGATCCACTGGATGCCAACAGAGCGACGAAGATCCCCACTCCGGTGGTCCAGTACGCCGTAGCCAGCCCTCTTGTCAGTTGCTGAACGTCCATTCCGTTAGCGAAACCTCCAAAGGCCACTACGAATCCCACCACAGAGCCAAGCAGACCTAATGCGGTGCTGATAGCGCCCAGTGGCTCGACCGTCCGTATCCACGGGGTATTACCCGGGCTCACCTCGCCGCGTTTCAAGGCTACCAGGTACCCAACAAGCAGGGACATCACCAGCACCGAAAGAGCCAGTTGAGGCAGGGCAAACGGGCCACAGTTTTGTAGTATCTTCTCGCCCATTGCTGTGGCCCCTAGGCTTTCCCACCAATTGAGATCACAGGTAGCGCGATCTTTTCGGCGATTTCCTTGGCCTCGGCTGCCAGGGCCTTTCGAACCATCTGATCCACCGACCCAAAGATCTCTGCTTTCAACTCGCCAGCCACCCCGGTTGTGTCGACGCTTGTCGTATCGGAGCTGGAGGTAGGCTCTTCGAAGATTGGGATTTCCCAGCCATGACGCAGGGCAAGCAGTATCAAGTGGGTGTTCTTACGGTCAATTCGGTCCCGCACTGAAAGTACCTCTGCCTTAGTGGTCGGCAAGGCCGAGCCGTCATTTCCCTTGGCCTCTTCGATTGCCTTACTGCGGACCCTGGCCAAGGTTGCCGTGTCTTTGCGTATCTGGCGAATCAGCCTGCGATAGGTGGTCCGGTCAGCCGAGTCTTCTTTGCCCGGTCTTTCAGCCAATGTCGCAGTTGAGATTCCCAGCAGCACGAGTGCACACAGTGCAGTCCTGTACGTAGTTTTCATGACATTATCCTTTCTATTGATCAAAGTGCTATTGGCCTGCAACATTACTGGCTGCTAGGTCCGTTCCGGCATAGCGACGAATGGCAGCTTCGACATCTGCGTCGTCCATGTCGGCGCGACTGGCCAGATCATCGGCAAATCGTGTGGTCTCAGTCTCGATCGACTCTGCCAGCCGGCCAGCAAAGTCGTTCATGGTCTGAGCGAATTGCCCGGCGCTGTCCTGCAACTGACTGATGTCGATGTTTACACCTTCGAACGAGGAACCCTCTGTTTGCATCTGGCCGAGGATTTTGGCAAGTTGCTCAGCTTCTATCATTCCCTCTACAACGTCGATGTAGTTGGAGATGAACTGAGACTCGCAGTCCAGAACGACCCGTACCTTCTCAACCTCGAAGGTCGCCTGGGTCAGTTGGTCCTGCAGACTGCTCAAGGCCTGGACGATTCGTACCTGAAGTGCCTCACTGGCAGGGCCAAGGTTTATCCCGCCAAGACGCTCAGCCAGCGTCCTAAGAGTCAGGATATTCGCGAAGACCGACTTGAGCCGCTTGCGACGAACCGGATCTTGTTCAGCCTCGATCTGCCTTGCCAGCAATTCCAGACGCTTGTCATATCCTTTTAGTAACTTTGCCCTTTTTGGATCAGCCGATCCATCCTGACCGGCAGCCAACAGACCTCGAACCTTGTCAATCGTCTCGCCCAGAGCCTCCTGACCCTCCCACAGTGGAGCAGTTATGGAGTCCCAGTCGGCTGTGAATTCGGTAATCTCTCGGCGAAGTTCTCGCAGCGACTGAACCAACTGCTCCTTATCCACCTGCTCGGCAGCCAAGAGCTGTTGCACCTGTTCAAATCGCTGGTTCAGATCATTCGATCGCATGCGTGAGAAGACAGGCTCGGTAGCCTCGTGTATTGCTTTGGTCAACTCGGCTACGTCTATGATCTTCTCCCTATCGGTGGTATCCGCGGCAGCCGAGACTGACCCAGCTGTCAACAAAACCAGGCCAACACAGATTAAGGTATGTAATATTCGCTTGTGCATCGGATGGTTCCTTTCGCTATTGGAGTACGACCGTCCTGCTGGTCGTCCTGGTTATGGTTCTCACATCGAGCCTCAACTGCTCGCTACTTATTTGATCCCAGTGCTTTCGTGCAAGTGTTATGTCGCCTTCAGAGTAGGCCGATAGACCCTGGGTCATGTTTAGCAGGTCTTTGACTCGCAATTGGTCGGCTGAGGCCCTGTAGGACTGCTGGGCCCGCAGGAGATGCTCTTCAGCAGAGCCCAGATTGCCCTGTCGAATTGCAGCTTTGGCCAAGACTTCGTTTGCCCTGGCCGAGTTGACTGAACCAGGCACAGCCTCTGTGGCTACTTTACCTGCCAGCCGGGCTGCGGCTTCGAACTGACCTTGTTGGAGCTTCAGTTCGGCCCGCAACAATTCGCCGTCAACTGTGGATCTGACGCGGGCCTCATTGGCCAAAGCCTCGGCTTGGTCAAGGTGATGGTCTGCCAGTTCAGGAAAGCCCGTTACGAGGGCCTCGCGAGCTTCCCGGATCTCGACGGCATACTCCTGGTCTTGGCAGCCTAACAGCATCCCGGCCATCGCAAGAGCCACAATAGTAGCTGTTCTTTTCATAATGGATCTCCCTTTATCAACTGTCTTGTTCTGTATGGCACCTAGCGGCAAATTGGGCTCGAAAGAAGTGCCGATTAGCCTTTTCGGCCAGGGCTCTCGACCTGAGTCCAATGCCTACACATCACTAGTTACGCCACGAGGGGGCTCGCCTTGCGCGCGTGTTGAAAAATCATGCATTCTTCCCAAAGAAAGCTAATAAGACCGACAGTTGACGAACCACACCAAGGCTGTAAGATAGTTCTTTGATATTCCTTACATCTCTAGGATCAGCCTGTTTTACTCGGCTGACGAACCGCCACCGGTACGAGGGCATATGGGAATCGGCGACAACACCGTGATGGGAGGCAGTGACGGACAGTTCCACACTACCCAGTGGACACAGATCCTGGCCTCTCAAACCAAGGACGGACAGGCACGCAAATCTGCCCTCGGGGCGGTAATGGGCAATTATTGGAAGCCGGTCTACTGCTATCTTCGACGCAAGGGATACGACAACGAAAAGTCCAAAGACCTTGCCCAGGGCTTCTTCACGGAAATCGTCATGGGCCGGGAACTTGTCGCCAAAGCCAACCCGGACAGCGGCCGATTCAGAGGTTTTCTGCTGCAGGCACTAAACAATTACCTGACCAGCCAGTGGCGCAAGCAATCCGCAGCCAAACGCATGCCCGAATCCGGACTGCTCAGCCTGGATGGAATAGACGGTCCCGCCCTGCCCGACCCGAATCAGCAGGCATCGCCCGAAGCCGCATTCGCACACGCCTGGGCAACCGAACTGATCCGAAACGTCCTAGACAATGTCCGCGGCGAATGCATAGCTGCCGGCCAGGAAACCCACTGGAACATCTTCCATGGCCGCGTCGTCGAGCCAATCCTGAACGATAAGCCCAGCCCGCCCCTGCCTGAACTCTGCACCCGCTACGGCGTAAGTCGCCCAGAGCAGGCGTCGGCAATGCAGGTCACCGTTAAGCGTAAATTCCACTCGGCCCTGCGACACGAAGTCCGCCGGTACGTCGGCTCAGACGCTGAAGTCGACGACGAAATCGCCGAACTGATGACCATTCTCTCGAGAGGCGCGTAAAGATCGTCGTCCAGATTGCGTATATAAGGGAAAGCCCAAAACGGCAGAGCCGCTGGGACAGCGCGGTTTGCGTCCGGCCGGAGCGGACCTTTACGCCGCACAACTTGCGGAGCTACTGAGTGAGTGAAGACTTGACAAACAATACAAGTGGCTGGCAACTGGCCCGCCTGTTGGCTATAGGCGCAGAGCAAACTGCATCCGAAGGCCCCCGAAGCGACTCGTCTGAGCTGCACTTCGATGCCGTCAGCGACGCCTCTGCCAGCCAAGCCACCGAGCCAGGACCTTTCGAGATTTCCCAGCAGTTCGACGGCTTCAGGATACTTGAAGAGATCGGCCGGGGCGGCATGTGCGTAGTATACAAGGCATACGAAGACTCGCTCAAACGCACCGTCGCACTGAAAGCTCTCAGGCCCTCCCTGGCCCGACAGGACCAGGTCGCACAGCGATTCGCCACCGAAGCGGTCCTTGCCGGGAATCTTCAGCATCCCGGCATCGTCCCGGTATTTACAAACGGAATGGGCCCGGATGACCAGCCCTACTTCACCATGGAACTGGTCAAGGGGCGATCGGCCCGAGAAGCTGTCCGGCAGGATGGCCCGATGGACCCCGCTCGGGCGGCCAAAATCGCACTTCAGGCCTGCCAAGCACTGCATCACGCACACGAGTCAAACATCGTCCACCGAGACGTCACGCCACGCAACATCATGCTGGCAGAACCTGACGGGCGGGTGAGACTGACCGATTTCGGCATAGCCCGCGATATCACAGGCCAGCTCGCCGAGATTACCGAGGTCCCCACAAGCATGGGCACGCCCGCGTTCATGTCGCCCGAACAGAATCTAGGCCAGCCGCTGGACCGCAGGACCGACATCTACTCGCTGGGCGTAACGTTGTATTACATGCTGACGGGTAAGCCGGCCTACGACGCGACAAACAGGGCGGACCTGGCCCTGGCCCATCGAATGCGCCCGCTGATACCACCCAGCGCAAGCAATCCCGCCGTTGGCAAACAACTCGACGCGATCATCCTGAAGATGCTCGCAGCCGACAGGGACCGCCGGTATCCGGATTGTCGCGCAGTGGCTGCGGAGTTGCGGGCCTTCCTGGCTGGCTCGCCGAATGAATCTGCGCCACCAGCCCCGCCGGGCAGACGGTGGCGGACCCCAGCTGCAATAGCTGCCGGAGTGATACTGCTGGCCGGAATTGGGGGCTGGTTCATTTATTCATCCGGTAACGGCCCAGGCGCCGGCGATAACACCCCCACTGCAGACGGCCACCCCAGCCTATTCTCTGCAGGAACGAAAGCCGACGACGAACCAAAAAACGAAAACGCAGCCAGCCTCACCGCAACTACGGGTGAACACGGCGCGACGGATCAGTCTGCACCGCCCCAGGCGGCCCTGCCAACCGAGGTGACGGTCCATTGGGTCTATCAGCCGAACCCGAATAAATCATTCGAAGACGACGGCGCAGTCCGCGGCCAGACCACGTTGGACCCGGCGGGCCTGCACAGCGGCATGTACGTATTCCGTCTCGGGCAGGGTCTGGCACCTGCCGCAGGACCGACGCTGGACAAGCTCGACTTCCGCGTTTCATCGAGAGACTCGAAGCTGTACATTATCCGCGACGCACCGGGGGATTCCGCAGGCTGCATCACCACTGCGGGGGCCGATCAGTTCTGGGCCGATACTGCCCCCACCACCGGCTATAGCACGTTTTACGAGTATGAAATGAGCGAAGATATGGTACTGCTGTTTAAGTGTGCCAATGGCGGCCGCGCGAAAATGTACGTCGGCCCCACCCCGCCGGCGAAGCCGAAAAACACCTCGGACAATCAACCCAACCAAAACCCGACTGTGGGAGTGGTGAAATGAACGCCGTTTCAAATACTCCAAGGATTGTGATTATGAACACGAACATCTGGCGACGTTTGACATGCACGGTGCTGACGCTTGCCTTCCTTGTCGCTTTGAGCGGCTGCGCCGTCCGCCCTGCTGTTTCCGCGTTGCACCAGCCAGATATCATGCCTTCCGAAGCCCAGTTGAGAACTGGCGAGGTTTTTTCGTACTGGATTCAACCCGACTCTTCAGGAGAACTGGACCTGAAGATTGTGTTCCTGGTACCGCAAGATTCCAATTCTTGCTGGGCCGTTCTTCAGCAAGATTCTTGTTTTGGCCATCCTCTCATCTCCATCCTGGCAGCTCTTGGGCAGATGACGAACTCTAAGGGAATCGAGCCAGGCTCTGTTGTTACCATATTGGACGTGGGTTTTGGGGCAGTACCCAACATTCGTTTTGCCATTCGCAGTCGGTTTGATGACTCCACATATACTCACACGTACACAATAACCGGTGATAAAACCACGCTTCCCTACGGAGCTGCAGGCAAGACGAGACTGACACCGCTTGACAATCATTCCACGATTATTGAGATGTACAGCAGTGGGTACGGCAAGGCAGACAAGGTAGCGCTAACACATGTCCTCACGAAACCTGCCGAAAGATTCCTGAACGCCTGCAAGCTCTACAGAGCGGGGACCCTCATTGCGGACAGGCCATCAGTTGGACCCCCTCCTGAACTTGGCCCGGTGGCCGATCGCTGGGCGGTGGTTATCGGCGTGGGGGATTATGCCGAGGCCGGCGAGAAACTCGAATCGCTGCGATTCGCCGACCGGGACGCCGAAGCATTTCGCAACTTTCTGGTAAGCAGCCAAGGTGGTAGTTTCCCGCCGTCACACGTGCTGCTGCTGACGAACGAGCAGGCAACGACGCGCGCGGTTCGCAAGGCGATGTTCGGCTTTTTAAAGCAGGCGATCGCAGAGGACCTGGTGGTTATCTACTTCTCCGGCCACGGCGCGGGCGACCCGGACCGGCCTGAGAACCTGTACCTTCTCACTCACGATACGGAACCTGCCGACATCGCGGGCACGGCCTTTCCGATGCGCGATATCCAAACCGCGCTGGAGACTACCATCGAGGCCCAGCGCGTGGTAGTACTCGCCGATGCCTGCCACTCCGGTGGCGTCTCCCAGGAGATGCAGACCCGCGGCGTGCGCGTAGGCACGCAAAACGAGGCGATAAATCGCTACTGGTCGCAGCTGTCGCAAACCGGCCCTGGGCGGGTGATTTTCACCAGTTCCGAAGCCGGCGAGGTAAGCCAGGAGTCGGCACGCTGGGGCGGCGGCCACGGCGTGTTTACATGGGCTCTGCTTGAGGGTATGAAAGGCGCAGCCGACGCCGACGGCGACGGGATAGTCACGCTCGGCGAGACCATCCACTACACCGACCAGCGCGTCCGCCGCGAAACGCGATCAGCCCAGCACCCATCCGTAGCCGGCGAACAATACGACCCCAACCTGCCAATGGGAGTTGTGAAATGACTCCGAAGGCAATGGGGCCCATGCAAGGAAAGCGATTGATCCAATGTGCGAACGTAACCGTCGAGTGATTAAACTAGAAGCCATCCCAAAACCTCAATTTGGGCTGCAAGCGGGTCTTTTTCCGCCCGGCTGCGTCGCGGAAACTCGACGAATCGGCTGGATTCGACGTCATTTCCGCTCCTTGCCGGGTCGAAAAAACTCCGCGCTTTCTCCCCCAAAGCAG
>SDBT01013798.1_pt1 | contig 12926 bp, 13 predicted proteins | sample 2277101 | NCBI WGS metagenome assembly SDBT01 (sample SAMN10404973, study PRJNA504765) | marine sediment metagenome | isolation source: marine sediment core GS10_PC15, 103 cmbsf | place: Arctic Ocean: Southern Knipovich Ridge | collected 2010 | reverse complement strand
TGCGCCGCGCCGTCGAGATCAGTCCGGACGACCCCGTGGCCCATTACGCGCTGGGAGAGCTGCTGCTGGACGAGGGGAAGCCGGCCGAGGGGATCGCCCTGCTCGAAAAGGTCGTCAAAACGGCCCCCGACCTGGTGGATGCAGGGAACCTGTTGATGGGCGTTTACGAGTCCGACGGGAACTGGACCGAACTGGTTGGGGTCATGGAGGAGGTCGCACGCATCGACCCGGGCAACCTCGAGCACAAGCCCTTCGTCAAGCTGCTCAAGAAGGCCCGGCGCAAGGCGGGCGTGGCGGTCTAAGGGCCCCCGTCCGACCTGACCGCTCCGGCCGCGGGACGGCAGCGCCAGGCCTTTCCTCCGGGCGGGGCATGGGATATGCTTGCCGTCGGAGACACGGCCATGGCCATTGAGCCGAACAAGAAGCAGCGCGACAATCTCTTGCAGATCCTGGCACTGGCTCGCGACGAAGACCTCGGCAGCGGCGACGTGACCAGTTCCATCCTTCCCGGCGGGGTGCGTGCGAGCGCCCGGTTCGTCGCACGCGAGCCGGTGGTCTTGTGCGGGGGGGCGCTGCTGGAGGCGATTGCCGTCAGTTACGATGGCGGCATCGAGACCCGCGTGATTGTCGGTGAGGGCGAGCGGGCGGACACCGGCGCCGTCCTGGCCGAGTGGGTCGGGCCGGCGGCGGGGATACTCTCGGCCGAGCGGGTTGCCCTCAACTTCCTCCAGCGGCTCACGGGCGTGGCCACCACGACCAGCCGGTACGTCCAGGCCGTTGCCGGCACCGGCGTCAAGATCTTCGACACGCGCAAGACGACCCCCGGCTGGCGTGAGCTGGAGAAGTACGCCGTCCGCGCCGGCGGCGGGTGCAATCACCGCATGGGCCTGTACGACGCGGTGCTGGTCAAGGACAACCACCTGGCCATCCTGGCGAAGGCGGAGGGGCAGGATCCCATCGCCGCCTTGGGCCGGCAGTTGGGTCGGGTCCGTTCGTGCCTGCCGGAAGGGGCGTTCGTGGAGCTGGAGGTGGACACCCTCGAGCAGTTCGCCCGGGCGCTGGAGCTGGACGTGGATATCATCCTGCTGGACAACATGGCCGTGGACGAACTGTCGCGGGCGGTGGCGATGCGGGACCAGGGGGGCCTGGCCGGGCGCGTGGCGCTGGAGGCGTCTGGGGGGATCACACTGGCGAACGTGCGGCAAGTGGCGTCGGCCGGCGTGGAGCGGATCGCCGTCGGCGCGCTGACCCACTCGGCCGATGCGGCCGACATCGCGCTGGACGTCGAGGTGGACTAGGCCCGACCGGCCAGGCGGCGCGAACACTCAGGAGGCTTTTCGGGGGCGGCGAGGGTTCAGGATGCTCGTAAGCAACATACTGGAAGTACTTTACGACCGTCGAGGCCAGTTCGTCGCCCCGGACGAGCTGGCCCCCTCGGCCGGGGCGACGGCCGGGGAGTTGGCCTCGGCGGTGGCCGAACTCGAGCGGCGAGGCCATCGTATCGAGCGCGCCGCCCCGCGCGGCGTGCGGCTGGTTGCCCCGACCGTGCTGGACGCCCACCTGCTGGAGCGGGACCTTTCCGTCGAGCAGATCGGGCGCCACGTGATCTGCTTCGACGAGGTGGACTCGACCAACGACGTCGCGTTCGACTCGGCCGGCGCCGACGGCGCGCAGCAGGCGGCCCACGAGGCGCTGGTGGTCACGGCCGAACATCAACGCGCCGGGCGGGGGCGCCTCGGGCGGCAGTGGATCTGCCCTCGTGGGACGGGCATCCTCGCCGGCGTGCTGCTGGCGGGCGGGCGGCAGCCGGCCTCCGATCCGCTAACCATTGCCGCGGGCCTGGCAGTAGCAGAGGGAATCACCCAGGCCACGGGCGTTCGCACGCAGCTCGAATGGCCCAACGACGTGGCCGCCGACGGGGAAAAACTGGCCGGCGTGCTGGTCGAAACGCGCGGGCCGCGGGGATCGCGCAGGACGGTCATCGGCTTTGGGATCAACGTCACCGCCGCGCCGCCGCCCGAGGCCGTCCATCGCCCGGCCACGTCGCTGGCCGACGCCGGCGCCGCCACACTGGAACGAATCGAGATCCTCCGGGCCGTGCTGGTCCGACTGGATCACTGGATCGGCGAGGTCCGCGCCGACCGGACGGACGGCCTGCATGACGCCTGGGTCGAGCGCTGCCAGATGCTCAATCGTCGCGTGACCGTCCAGTCGGAAGGCCGCAAGGTCGTCGGCCGGATCCTGGATGTCAGCCCCCTGGACGGACTCGTCCTCGCCGCCGATACGGGCGAGCAGCTTCACCTTCCCGCCGCCGTCTCCAGCGTTGAGCAGTGGGGCTGACCGGGACCGGCAGCCTTCTGTAGTACTTGGTAGAGTAAGAGCTTATGTTTAAGGGCTTGGGAGATCGGATTCGCACGCGGCTGGGTCGGCGCATGGCGGCGCCCGGGCGCAACTCGGCCGAGCGGGTGGTGTGGGGCTTGCTGGGCCCGATCGAACGAGCCGTGGAGCGGCTTCGCGGGCGGGTCGGTCGGAACTACGCGGCCGGGGCGAACCTGCCGATCCTGCTGGACCGGTGGACGCTGCGGGGCATGTACGCGACGCTGGCCGTATGGAGCGTGTGCCTGTGGGTGCTCGGGGTCGAGGGGATGGGTTGGTGCTGGTCGGCCTCGGTCGAGCTGGCGGCGATGGAGCTGGCGGCGCTGGCCGTGGCCCTGGCGGTTCCGAACTACGCGGCCAATCTGATCTTCTCGGTATCGGCGCGGCTGCGTTCGGCGGCGGCCATGGCGGCGCAAATGGCGTTGGCCGGTCCGGGGCCGGCGCCTTACGGTCACCCGCGGGGCCTGCTGCGGCTGCTGGCGCTGGCGGCGGTCGCCTGCTGCGTGGGGGGGCTGGCCACCACGGAGGCGATCCGGCTGTTCCCGGTGGCCCTGGCCGCTCTGTCCAGGGAGTTCATTGCCCCGGCGTGGGCATGGATGGGCATCCGCCTGGCGTATGGGTGGCTGGCGATGCTGCCTCTGGGCCTGGCGGCAGGGGCGCTGGCGCTGGTCGGCTCGGCGCTGCGGCGCTACGGCCCGTCCGATCCCTACCGATTGGTCACGCGCGACATCCTGGGGTCAGCGGCCGCGGGGTGGGTGCTGGCGGCGACGCTGTGGTGGGCGGGGATGGACCTTCGCGGGGTGGCGCTGGCGTGTTCGGCGGTCATGCTGGCCTGGGCGGGCCTGACGGTGTCGCGGCGCTCGAGCGGGGTCCGGCCGGCGGGCCTGGGCGGGCCCTTTGCGCCGGCGCGTCCTCACGGGCGACGGCGGTGGCTGAACCTCTGCGAGTGGGCGGCCCTGGGGTGGATCGTGACGCTGCAGTGCCGGGCCCTGCGCGATGTCCAGGGCGGCTGGCCGTGGCCGTGGCTGTGGATGGCCTTGACGGCGGCCTTGCTGGCCGGGGCGACGCGCCGGCTGGACCGCCGTCCCCTGCCCGGGCGGGCGCTGGAAGCGGGTGCCTCGGCCACCGGCGCGATGCTTGTGGCGACCATGCAGATCGCTCTGCTGGCGCTGGCGGCGGCGGGCGGCCCGCTGTGGTGGGCGTGGACGGCCCTGGCGGTGGCGGGTCAGGCGCCTTTTGCGGCCCTGGCGGCGGTGGCGCTGTCGCGCAGGCGCAGGCTCTTCGCGAAGGCGGGTTTTCCTGCGAGGTTCTGGCTGGCGGACGCTGCCGGCGGGCTGGCGGTTGGGGCCCTGGCGGCGGTGGGCACGCTGGGCTTGCCGGGCGGGGCGGTGGTGTTGGCCGTAACGGCGTTGACGCTGGTGGGCGGGACGATCCTCACCGGAGGGGGCCGTCGCAAGGCCGAACTGTCCGGCCGGATGCGCTGGGCGGGGGTCGGGGCTGCGGTCATTCTGGCCGCGGCGCTGATCTGTTCGGGCTTGGCCCGGGCGGGGCGGGGCCTGCTGGGCGAGAAGGTCGCCGTGGGCGCCTCGCTGACGGCGGTCGGTGGGCCCGACGGGCGCGTGTCGGTCCTGGGGGGGGGCCCTGGCGGCGGGCGGCGCCAAGCCGACGGCGGCGACGCGTGGCTGACGAAGCTTGCCGACCAGGCCGTGAAGGCACGCGGGGGGAGATGGTGGCTCGTCGCCGGCTGCGGAAACGTCCCGACGGCCACGGACATGGACTTGCCGCCACAAGTGAGCTTTCCCGACGCGGCCTGCGGTCGCTTGATGGCTTGGCCGGACGGGGCTCTGGACGGCGGGCAGTTCGGCAGGCAACTGGCTGTCCAAGTGCCTGGCCTTGACGGGATTCTGATCAGCGGCCTGCCCGCGGACCACCCGGACAGTTGGTGTCTGTTCAGCCAGGAGACGCTGGGCCGGTGCAGGGACCTGCTGGCGGACGGGGGGGTGCTGATCGTCCGCACGCGGGTCGATCGGCGCGGCATCGCCCGGCTGCTGGCGGTGGCGGAGACGTTCCGGTCGGTCGCCACAGACGCCACCGCGGCGGTCGTGCTGGGGGAAACGCACGCCGAGGCGCTGCTGCTGGCGGGTGGCGGCTCGGCCATCGAAGCGGCATGGGGCTCAGCGGCGCCCAGGACCCCCCGACCCTTGTCGGGGGCGATCGTGCCGTTGGGGCGGCTGATCCCCCCGTCGGTCAAGCCGCGAGCGATCACCGTTCGCAGCCCCGGGCGGGCCGCGACCGAAGAGCCAGCCAGTCCTTCCGAGCTGTGGCGAGCCGTCGCCGAGCGCCTGCAAATTTTCCCGCGGTAGTTGTTGCCCGGCCCCCGTCCGTATTCTACTTTCATACTGAAGCTCTTGGCGGAGCGATGGCTCCGGCAAGGCTGACCCTCGTTGTCCGCAAGGGCGACTGGGAGTCAGTGAAGTCCCCGAAAAGGCAAACCGTCGGTAACGGCGGGGCGCAAAGCCGCGGGTCCCAATGGGATAGCCGGGCTACCGAAGGGATGGGAAGTCCTCCTATCTTGGCTGGTGCCGGAGGGAAGGGCGCAAGCCCCGTTACCTCTGGCCGGAATGTTCGGGTTGTAACGGCGCCGAACACCTCCGAATGCCCCCTCATTTCATTCCCCCGCATTTTAGTTAAGCCGCCCTTGCCAACCGACGATGAGCCAGTCGGGAAGCTGAAGATCGGACCACCGTGGCCCGGCTCTCGGCTCTACCAAAGCGTGTGAAAGGCAGCACAGGTGGCTAATCGTGTTAGCGAACGAAATCAACTGTCCAGAAGCGCCAAAAACCTTATGGAGGCGGAGTCAATGAGAAACGCAGGCTTTACACTGGTCGAAATTCTGATCGTTGTGATCATCTTGGGCATCCTCGCGGCGATCGTGATCCCGCAGTTTACCGAGGCTTCCAACGATGCTCGCGAGAGCGCCCTGGCCTCAGACCTGCAGACGGTTCGCAGCCAGAATGAGCTGTACAAGGTCCAGCACCTCGAGCGATATCCCAGCGTCGATGAGGATGGCGCCGCGGATACCGGCAACTTCGTCGCTCGAATGACCGGCAGGACCGACCAGGACGGCAAGATCAATGCGGCCGGCGTGTTCGGGCCGTATCTCCAGAAGTACCCGTCGAACCCGTTCGTGACCAGCGGCGCCGACGCCGTGACATTTGGCACGGCCGATCCGGCCCCCGGCACGGGCAACGGCTGGTACTTCAACACGAGCACCGGCAAGTTCTCGGCCAACGACGCGGATCACACGGACCTGTAGTCTGGCGGAGGGTGACCAAGGTTTCCGGGCGCGGCCCACCGGTCGCGTCCGGAGATCTTCCTTCTCTTCTGAGGGGGCGCCCGATTCGGCCCGGGATGCAAAGCGGTGGGGTCCGGCACGGACCCGACCGATCCCCGGGCCAGACCGGGCGGCTCAATAGAGAGCCGGCTGGCTGGCATATCGCCAGCTAAGGGCTACACATATGGTCGGCCCGTACAGGAACTGAGTGAATGAGCAATCGCCTGGACACCGAAGGATGCTCCCCTCGACAGGATCGCCCTGCGCTTGCCGCAAGGGCATTTACTTTGGTGGAGATCCTGATCGTGGTGATCATCCTGGGCATTCTTGCCGCGATCGTTCTGCCGCGGTTCTCCAACGCGACGGCCTTGGCACGGGCCAGCATGCTCGCGGACGACCTGCGGGTGATTCGCATGCAGTTGGCAGTTTACAAGTCGCAGCACCTGGATGTTGCGGCGGGCTATCCGAACGGAGACTCCTCGTCCACGCCGACGGAAGCGGCCTTCGTCCTGCACATGTCGAAGGCCTCTAATGCCTCGGGCGGGACCGCTGAACCGGGCACGGCCGGATACGACCACGGGCCCTACCTGCGGGAGGTTCCTACCAATCCCGTCAACGGGAAGAACTCGGTGCAGATCATCTCGGATTCCACTTCCTTCCCCGCAGCCGGTGACGACAGCCACGGATGGATCTACAAGCCCGCCACGCTCGAATTTAAGGCCGATTCGCCAGGCACGGATGAGGACGGAAGGTCCTTCCTCGACTACTAGCGAATCGTAGACTGCAAAGTGGCTATGAAAGAGCGCGGCCGGACATTCCGAACCGGCTTCACGCTGATGGAGTGCATGCTGGCGGCAGTTGTGCTGGCCATGTTGACCGGCGCGCTGCTCATGCCATTCTCCGTCGGCGCACAGTCCGCCCACGAAGACGCTCGACGCACCCTGGCGATCAATCTGGGCCAGGGCCTGATGGAAGAGATTCTCGCCAAGCCCGTCCGGGACCCACAGGGAGACGAGAAGGCCGAGCGGGACCGCAGGCATTGGGACGACATGGCTGACTATGACGGTTTCTTCGAGGACGAGGGCGAGATCGAAGCCTTCGACGGCACGGCGATCACCGAAGCGGCCGTGGCCGGAATGACCCGGCAGGCGTCTGTCCGGAGCTTCTACGTTGCCGGGCAGGACACCGACGAAGATCCCGATTTCCTGCGGATCGAGGTGGAGGTCAAGCACCGCGGGAACACCATCGTGAAGTTGGCGCGGCTGGCCTACGCCAACGATTGAAGGAGGAACCGGTGAATACAAGGCGGATGAAAGCATTCACGCTTCCGGAACTGATGATCTCTCTGTCGATCATGGCCGTCATCGGCCTGGCGGTCGCGACGGTCGCCTCGGCGCTGTCCAAGGCCTACCAGGAGACCAACGACCTGGAGCAGACCGTCCAGTCGGGCCGGCTGGCCATAACGCACCTGGAGTCGTCCATTCGCAAGGGCAAGCTGGTCGTCGCCAGCAGCTCCAGCCATTTGGGGTTGTGGATCGGCGACGCCAACGGCGACGGCGCCATCAACGTGGACGAGCTGATCCACTTCCGTCACGTGGAGGACGACCGCACGGTCGTGTCGCGCAGGATCGTCTTCCCGGCCTCGCTGCCCGACAGCGTGGTGCTGGCCCTCAATGAGAAGAAGGATCTCAAGGACCTGAACAAGATCAGCAAAATCGACGCGATCATCAGCTCGGCCACGCTGGCCAACTACCGCCAGACGAACGTCCTGGCCACGGACGTCCAGACGCTGATCCTCAAGATCGACGAGCGCCCCCCCCACGGAAGATTGGTGAGCATCCAGATGACCATCGGCGACACGGACGGCCAGCAGATCGCGTTCGACAGCTGCGTCACCATGCGTGCGGACGCCGTGGAAGACATCGTCAGGCACAAGCGCCATTGGGTGCTCGAGCTGGATGAGATCAAACGGATCACGACGCCCTGACGCGGACAGCTGGAGAAGACAATGACGCCCAAGAGAACGCAACCTGGCTTCGCGATGATGCTCGTATTGATCCTCGTGTCTGTGGGGGTCGTTCTGGGCTTCTCGTATCTGTCGACGGCTTCGCTGAAGGCCCAGGTGGCTGAGAATTACCGCGGCATGTCGCGGGCGCGGTATCTGGCGGAATCCGGCCTGGAGCACGCCGTCTACACGTTGCGGTTCAGCCCCGACGAGATCGACGACGTCATGCTCGGCCCCTACACGGTCGATGTAAGTGGCGACAGTTACTATATGTGCGCGCAGGGGCTTCCGGGCCAGCCCGGCTACTACCGGCTGACCGCCACCTCGACGACGGGCTCCGTCAAGCAGAGCAGCTCGGTGGTTGTCTATCGCAGCAACGGCCGGCGGGTGGACGTGAATAAGGGCGTTCTGGTCAAGGGCGGGTTGGTCTGGCTGCCTTGGGGCCTGAGCGTGTCGGGCAACCTTCACGTCAACGGCAGCTTGTACAACATGGCCCGTATCGACGGAGACGTCTCCGTCACCGGCAATCTGTCGGACCCCTGGTGGCGAATCGACGGAGATACCGACGACGACGCCGACACCGCTGACGTGCCCAGGGTTCGCATCAATGATTACAAGAAGTACTCGATCGGCAGTCAGAACTACAAGGCCGTGGATTTCAAGAACACGCACCTGACTCACAGCGACCCGCTGGCCAACGGCGGGGCCGTGACGGACACCAACGTCGCCGGCGTGGTGGAATTCAAGCCCAAGAAGAAGACCAATTACGCGGTGCTCCACGACAACCTGGATTTCACCGGCACGCTCATGATCAAGGGCGATCTGATCCTGGACGGTGAGAACATCCACCTCCAGGCCGTGGACGGCTTCCCCGCGCTGGTGGTGACCGGCTCGATCTACGTCACCAACTCCGCCAGGAACGTCACGATCGACGGGCTGGTAGTGGCCGGCAGAGGGATCCGCTCCAACGGCTGGACCCCGAGTGCGAGCACCACGATCAACGGCGCATTGATCAGCGATTCCAGGGGCTACGACAGCTCCCTGTACGGCACCCACCAGCTCAACTTCGACAGCGATCTGGCTGCGGTGTACGACATGAGCCTCGACCCCGAGGAGCGGATTCCGGAGGTCATCGTGCTGGACTGGAATGACTGAGGGGTGGCCGCCGGAAGACTGGGGCGTGGACGGCGGCGACTCGACGGGCCGGGGCGATTTGCGGCCCGGGAGCTTTACCTGGTAAGGAGATGGAGATGGACGCGAAGAGCAACCAGGTCGGACCTGATCCGGCCAATACCGGCAGACGCATGTGGGTGATGTCCGGCGTGGTGTTGCTGGCATTGCTGGCGTTGGTGCTGTCGAACAGACCGGGGGGGAGTTTCCCGCTTGGCGGCGCAGCGCCCGCCTACGCGCAGCAGCCCCCCAAGGTGGCATACGGCACCGCGCACGTTCAACGGAGACGGATCGTGGACGAGATCAAGCGGACCGGCACAGAGACGAATAAGAGGCTCGACCGGATCATCCAGTTGCTCGAAAGCGGGCGGATTCAGGTGACGGTGGTAGGTCTCGAGCCGGAGAAGGCGGGCGGCAATGATGGAAAAGCACCCAAAAAGAAGTAGCCGAACGGGCCAGGGGTTCACGCTGATCGAGGTGGTGGTGGTCGTCATCATTCTGGCCATCGTGGCCGCCATGGTGCTGCCCAGCATCGGCAGCACGGGCGATCTGCGGTCGCGCTCTGCCGCCAGAATGATGATGGCGGACCTGGAGTTCGCCCAAAGTCAGGCGATTGTCACCCAGGTGCCGATAACCGTCACGTTCGATACATCCGGCAATTCCTACCGGGTTTCTAACGCAAGCGGCACCCTGATCCATCCGATTACCAAAAACGCGTATGTGATTAACCTTGGACAGACAAGGGGTATGAACGACGTGACAATTGCTTCGGCTGATTTTGGCAGCACCCAGGCAGTGACGTTCGACTCCCTGGGCGCCCCGGACAACAGCGGCGCGGTTTCCGTTGCCTGCAAGGCGCACACCTGCACGGTGACGGTCTCGCCGGTGACCGGGCGAGTGACGGTCTCGCAGACCCCTTAGACAGGTGACCATGCTTAGTTTGCTGACGAAAAGACGAGCCGGCCCCATCAGTCTGGACGTGGGTGCTGACGGCGTGAAGATGCTTCAGCTTTCCCAGTCCGGGGAGAACCTCTCGGTGACTGCCGCTGCGCACCAGTGTCAGGCGGAGACGACCGGCGACGTGGGGACGGACCCCGAGGCCCGCCGGCGTTTTGCGGTCCAGGCCGTTCGGGGAATGCTCGGCAGCGGCGGCTTCCACGGAAGGGACGTGGTCAGCTGCCTCCGCGCCGACGAGCTCGTGATCAAGAACATTCGGCTGCCGCGTATGCCCGACGAGGAACTGGCCAGCGCCATCCGGTGGGAATGCCAGGAGCGGTTCGGGTTCGAGGTAACCGCCGATCGGGTCCACTACATCAACGCCGGCGAGGTCCGGCAGGGCAGCGAGGTCCGCGACGAGATCATCCTGATCGCCGTGACCGAAGAGAACCTCAACGCCCATCTGGAGATGCTCACTGAGATGCGTCTTCGTCCGCTCCACATCGACGCCGAGCCGCTGGCGCTGTTCCGCGCGTACCAGCGTTTCCTGCGCAGGGCCGCGGATGAGAGCAGCGTCAACGTGGTCGTGGACCTCGGACTGGCCGGCACGCGGGTGATCGTAGCCCGCGGCGCCACGCCGATCCTGATCAAGAACGTGGACGTCAACGGTCGCACCTTCAACGAGAACGTCGCCAAGGAACTGGGGCTGAGCTACGCCGATGCACGCCACTTCCGTCGGCGGATGGCGGATGGCGATGCCGGCAGCGCCGCCGAGGGACGCGACCAGGTGGAATGGTCCGTTCTGGACGCCATTCGCGGCCCGGTCGAGGCCCTGGCCAGAGAGATCTCGCTGTGCCTGCGGTACTGCTCGGTGACGTTCCGAGGGCTCCGCCCGGCCAAGATCACCCTGACCGGCGGCGAGGCCTACGACAAGGCCTTGGTGAAGCTGTTGACCGAGCAACTGGACTTCGAATGCGCAGTCGGCGAACCGCTGCGCGGCATTGACTTGGGCGAGGCGGCGTTGGGTTCGGATCGCCGCGGGATGCTGACGGAATGGTCGGCGGCCGTGGGATTGGCGCTGCGCACCTTGGCAGGGAATGAGGAATCGAGGAAGGCCGGAAATGAAGCAAGCCGACTTTCTGCCTGAACGCATTATTCGTCAGCGGAGCCAGCGACAGCGGCTTATCCGCCAAGGGTATCTGCTGTCCGCCTGCGTGCTGTGCATGATAGCGCTGGCCTACGTCAGGGGCGGGCGGATCGCGCACGCTCGCGGCGAACTTGCGCTGCTGGACGAGCGGACCGTGTCCCAGCAACGGCTGATCGAGAAGATCCCGCCGTTGGAGAGGCAGATGGCCGGCCTGCTGATCAAGAAGCAGATCGACAACGAGTTGGGAAGCCGGACCGACTGCACGGCCGTGCTGGCCGAACTGTGCCGACTGATGCCGGTAAACATGTCCCTGGTCTCCCTGGAGCTCAAGACCGTGGAGGACCGCATCGGGCGCGAGCAATTCGGCGGCGCTTCTCGCTCGGCGCGCGGGACCAGTAAGAACCGCAGTCAGAACGCCATCCGGCGGGTCCGGCTGGTACTGTCCGGTCTGGCGCCGACGGACGTGGACGTGGCGAACTTCATCGGGCAACTGTCCGCCAGCCCGCTGTTTGAAGACGTCAACATGGGCTACGTCAAGACGATGAGTTTCCGCGGGCGGGCGGCGCGGGAGTTTCAGGCGAGCTGCTATCTGGTGAAGTGATCCGCCTGGCCAGGCCAGGCGCAAAGGAGTGGTCGATGCGTTTGTCGCGAGACAACCTGATCGTGCTGGGGATCCTAGCGGTCGTCACGATCGCGTACATGTTCGTGGTGTACCGTCCCCAGTCGAAGTCGATGGAGGATGTCCACATTCGCAGGGCCGAGCGGCAGCGCGAGCTTGAAGCCGGCGCCCGCAAGGCTTCGTGCGTGCCTCCCATGATCCGCGAAATCGACAAGATGAGGAAGCGGTTCAACAAGGACTGGGACCGGCGGCTGCCCCAACGCCAGGAATTGGCGGGCTTCCTGCGGGAGATCTCCTCGAATCTGGGGCACAAGAAGCTCTCCAACCAGATCATCCAGCCGGGCAACCCCACCCGCGGGCCCCTGTACAACCGATTGCCCATCACCATGAAGTTCGAGGGCGATTTCCTGTCGCTGGCGGAATTCCTGGTCCGCGTCGATGAGATGACCCGCTTGACCCGCATCGAGCAACTGGTCATCGAGCCGAGCAAGGACAACGGGGTCCTGTCGGTCGAAATGGGCATGAATATCTACTTTACCGAGCGCTAGCGGAGACGAGGTCCGACTCATGGCAGGGATGACGCAACCGCAACCTGACTGGAAGCAACGCCTCAAGGCGGAACTCCAGCGCGACAAGAAGAAGTCGATAGCCATGTTGGCCCTGCTGATCATTGGCGGGATCGTTATCGGCCGGACGGTGGTGATGCACGGGCTTCCCGAGAAGGCCGACGCATCGAGCCCCACCGGCCAAACCGCAATCGTGGCGCAGCCCACCCACGGCAGCTCGGCCAACGCGTGGACGCCGGACGCGATGGGCGCGCCCAGGTCCACCATCACGGCCCGCCGGGAGGAGCATCTGGCCACGCTGGACCGGAGCATCGTTCGCGATCTGTTCCGGCCCGATCCGCAGATGTTCCCCCCCCAGAACGCCTCTGCGAACCTGGCGAGCATCGTCGTCAGAGACCCCAACGAGGCGACCGAGTGGTTCGAGCAGGTGGGCGTCTGGATCGATCAGAAGCAGCAGGCCCAGCACGACGAAGTGGCCCGTGCCCGGGCCATCGAGACCCAGGCGGGGGCGCTGTCGCTTCAGAGCATCATGCTGGGTGACTCGCCGAGCGCCCTGATCAACGGGCGCGTGCTGCGCACGGGCGAGTGGATCAGCGGATTCCAAATCAAGAGCATCGGCCCGGACGGCTGCATCATCACCCGGGAAGGTGTGGACGTGAAGTTGCGCATGAGGCGCGATGGTACTCCTTCGTCCCGGTCGGAGCGGACGTTCTCGGCCGGGGAGAACGTCGCAGGGACGCCAGGCGAGCGCTGGTCGCGATCAGTAGCGGCGA
>SDBT01013797.1_pt1 | contig 12927 bp, 11 predicted proteins | sample 2277101 | NCBI WGS metagenome assembly SDBT01 (sample SAMN10404973, study PRJNA504765) | marine sediment metagenome | isolation source: marine sediment core GS10_PC15, 103 cmbsf | place: Arctic Ocean: Southern Knipovich Ridge | collected 2010 | reverse complement strand
ACAATTAAACTAATCATTATATTATTTATTTTTATTTTTTGACTTTAATATTTAATTTAAATATTCCATTAACGATTTCAGTGTCATCACCATTAATCAAAAGGTGAATTATTTTACACTTTTTGGTTCTCAAGCAAGCTAGAGCCTTATTCAATAAATCTTGGCTTCCGTTTGAATTAATTTCAACCGACTTAAATTTACCTTCAACAATACAGTTTTCAGATAACACAAAGTTTACCATTAAATAAATACTTTTGCACATGGTGCACCAGTCAACAACAAGACTTTTTATACTAAAAAATACTAATTTGACAAATTGCAGTTTTTAAAGGAAATTCGATAATCGAAAGGCATTTTTTCTTGAGTAAATTTAATCCTGCTTTCAACTTAAGTCGATGAGCCTTCTATTTTAGTTTTTCAAATGGAATATATAAGATATAAAAAGGGCCCATGAAAATCACAGGCCCTTTTTTCAAATTTAATTGTAGACTAGTTTAGAGTCCAAATCGCATTCATGGTATAAAGCGTATAAAGCATAGTAAAACCGTATGGAAGCAACAAAGCTGCTGACAAACGGTGTTTAGGCCAAAGACGTGATATCACATACCAAAGCGAAATAGTGGTACCAATAAAGAATAAGAAAGCAGTACCAATGCGATGAGACACTAATAATGTGTAGTGCCCAAGAAGAAAGCATGCAAGATTCACTGCTAATGCACCGGTGATTTCCCAAAACGATCTATTACGCGCATGATTATTCCAAAATGATATCAATGCGAGTGTGGTATAAAAATACACTGCATACCACATGATAAAATGCATAGTAAAACTAGCAACGCTACTTGGTAAGTTTAATTTACTCAACCAACTTATATTGCTTACCAATACCCATTTATCAAACCAGCTAACTAGTAAGATAATTGCAGGTATCACAAAATAATTAGCTCCAATTGCAGAAGCTTGCTTTTTTGTAGCCATCTTTTTATCTCTCTATTATTTATAATTCAAAACGATTAATTCAAAAGCCAAAGTGCATTCACATTATATACTGCAACAAACACTAAAAGTCCGTATGGCAAAAGCAAACTTGCAGCTAAGCGATTTTTTTTCCAAAGCATGCAAATAAGCGACCAAACTGTTACAGCCACACCGATCACACAAACTAAAGCTGCACCAATGTGGTGAGCTGAATAGAATGCATAGTGCCCGATAATTACGAAAAATATATTAGCTATAAATAAGCTAATAGCTTGCCAAAATTTTTGGTTGTGTGTTTGTGTGTTCCAATAAACAACTGCTGCGATTGTTGTATAAAGAAAAATTGCTTTCCATGCAAGCATATGAAACCACATTGGCGGCATATATGCAGGTGCATGCAAACTTTTAAACCATTCAAACCCAGACAGCCAGAAAAACTTTTTTATCCAAGCAATTGCAATTGCAATACCAGGAATCACAAAGTAATTCGGTTTTAGATCTTTCACGTCACTACTCCTCATAGAGATTAAAAAAGAGAAAACTTTCTACGGTATCCTACGAAGGTTTTTTTATAAAAACAAGAATAAGCACAAATTAATATTTAAAAAACTAACATTCGTCTCTTTATGAAATCAATTGAAACTGGTTATTATCCTTTGATATAAGCTTATCTTGGATCAACTGTTCAGTGATCCGCATTAGCCGCTCAGAATCTTCTTGCAATGTTTCTATCAGTTGATCAAAACTAACTTCAGATTGTTTTAATAAAATTCGTAAAATCTTACCTCGAATTTGACGATCAGATCCCTGGAATTTACTTTGGCGCGTATGATGTCTACTTTTTCGACTAGGATTTTTAAACTGTTTTTTGAGCATCACACCAAAATCCATAAGCGCATAAAACCAATCTCGAGGGTTTTTGCTGTCCATTGTTTGCTCAATCAATGGCATCAACTCTTTATCATGAACATCAACCTGATCATGGAAAAACGTATGGATATAAACCGCCCGAATATTTGTTTCGATCAGTGACGTTGGTTTATTAAACGCAAAATTACAAACCGCCGCAGCAGTATAATTTCCAATTCCTGGAAGAGTGATTAACGTTTCAACATCATTTGGAAGCTTTCCATCATGAGTAGATACCACCGCTTTTGCAACATTATGCAATGCTAATGCTCGCCGATTGTAGCCAAGCCCCTGCCATAAACCTAAAACTGTTGGGAAATCTGCTTTAGCTAAACTTGCAAAATCAGGTAGCGCTGCAAGCCATGCATCATACTTTTTTGCAACTCGAAAGGTTTGGGTTTGCTGAAGCATCACTTCAGAAAGAAGAATTTTATATGGATCATTAGTCTGACGCCAAGAAAAATCGCGCTTATTGCTTTGATAATAATCATAAACGCATGACTGAAATGCATCATACAGTTCATCATTAAATCCATGATGCTTATACAAGTCAGTTAGATAACTTAATTCTTCCATTACTTCCCAGATATTTATTACTCGTTACACTCGCTTGATTATACCGTGAATCAGGAAATATATCTTATTACATCTTTCATATAATGTTCTATTGCCATTGAAAGACCAAATTTAGTAAAATGGATGATAGGGAATATAAAAATTAGGGAATATCGTGAAAAAACTATTATTAATTGTCTGCATAAGCTTTTTTGCTCAAGCACAACCAACAAAATTTATAAAACTACCTACAAACGCTCCAATTGGGCGAACTGCGTTGCACGATGCAACAACTAAAGCGAATGCCGATCATTTATTATCTCATAACGCTCACCCAAACGCACAACTGATCACAGGAACTACACCAATCCATCTTGCCGTTGCCCGAAACAAAAAAGGTGTGGTCAACTCTTTGTTGCGTTATGGAGCGAATATAAACCATAGCGATAATGCGGGAAACACAACTTTATCTCTTGCAATAAAAACTGGTAACTATTCTATGGTGCAACGTTTGATGACTCTTGGAGCAAAATTTCCTGGCGGCAAACAAAAAGCGATTGAATATGCCCAAAAAATTTATGATCAAGCAACAGGAAAACTCAAACAAAAAATGGAACGTACCATAAACAGTCTCAGAAATTATTATCCTGCTTAAACGCGCCCAACTTTCACCGTGATCATCTTATTTGTATCAAGCACCTTATTTGCCGCCTTTTTGACTGCCTCAGCATCAATCAAACAAAGTTTTTGTGCCCGTTTATCAAAATGATCATCAGGTAGCTTATAGCGACGTAAAAACAAAAAAGCACCGGCAATGTTTCTATTTGTTGCAAAATTATCAATCAAGGAGTTTGAAATCGCGTTACAGGCATCTTCCAGTTCTTGTGGGCTAATGTTATCAGCAGCCGTGTTTATCTCGTGCGCAATAGCCTTTTGAGCTTCATCAAGCCGATCAGTAGACACAATAGTTTTCACTAAAACCATACCCGGTTGTTCTGTTGCACGACTGATCAATGAACCGCGAATTGTATAAAAAAGACCAGATCGTTCACGAAGACCAAACAAACGAGAACTCATTGAGCCTAAAGCACCGCCACTAAAAATTTGATCAAAAACAAGCAACTTATCATAATCATCATCAAATCGAGAAACTGAACTTCCAGCAAACCCAAGCGTCACCTGGTCACGATTAATCGGATAGGTAATTTCTCTAGAAGTAATTGGTGCAAGTTTTGGAAAATCTATTGATGCAACTTCAGGACCATCCCAATCACCGAACGCCTGCTCAGTTATCTTTGGAATATCATAATCATTAAGATCACCCACTAAAGCAATACCTGTTTGCTTTGGAGTTACCCATTGTTGATAAGCTTCGATCAACTCATCACGAGTTATTTTATTTACCGACTCGATAGTACCTAATAAACTTTGCGCATACGGATGATCTTTATAAATCGCATCTCGAATCAATTGCCCTGAAAACTCTGAAGGATTATCCCAATAATTTTTTATGTCAGCAATAATAGATTTACGAATTTTTTCCACATTTTGAGGATCAAAGATCACATTGGTAAATACGTCTTTTAAGATATCTAAACCATGCTTTAGATCAGCAGTTTGCACACTCATAGAAATAAATCCAGGTGTGATACCCAAACTCATACCATATTTTGCAAGCTCATCAGCCAGCGCATGTCCTGGATAATTTTTTGTACCCTCGATAAACATTCGGTTCATAAAATTAAAAAGGCCTTGTTTATCTTTTGGATCAAAGTAGGATCGAGCCTTAAACTCAATAACTATATCTATTTTAGGCACATTAGGATTATCAAAATATAATACCTCTAAACCATTGGATAAAGTTGCTTTTTGCGCTTTTGGAAATGAAAATGGTTTTTGCTGAGCTGCTTGAATAGTATGTACATGATCCCCTGGTTCCACAGGAGTATCACGGATATGTTGTGCTAATATTCGAGCGTCTTCAATATCTGATTCTTGTTGAATCTCAGCCCAATGTTGTTTTTCTGTATCCTGCAACGGTAATACAACTCCTCTATGCATCACAGCTGGGCGAATATACCGCTTCAAAAACGCTACAAGCTCTTTATCTAAATTGTTTTTTGGATAATCAAGATACTCAAAAAGATAGTTTTCATTGCCTGTCGCAAGATATGTTTTACCAATCACATATGCTTGCTTTTCATTGTTCTCCAGCAAAGAAATGTAGTCTGATTCAGCTTTTTTTGTTGCGCGCACTAATTCTTCAGCAGTTATTCCATGCTCGATTATATCAGAAATCACTTGATTAATTACACTAATAATTTCTTCAATTTTATCTTGTTCTTTTGGTTGAAACACAATAAAAAACAGACCATGATCAAATAAATCATAGGCAAAAGTACTCACATCCGTGGCTAGATGCAACTCATCAACAATCTTTTTAAACAATCGAGAAGATTTACCCGTTCCTAAAATCCAAGAAAGAATATCAATCAGATAATCCATTTTTGCACTTGCACCCGGAATAGTCCATGCAAGCATCACCATTGGTTGTGCAATATCACGATTAATCGTAACTGATTTAGCGATCAAATCACGGTTATGATAATATTTTTCTTTTTTATAATCAGTATTTGAAGGAATTTTACCAAAAGACTTTTCTGCTTGATCAAATACTTCTTGCGGGTCCACATCTCCTACAACTACAATTGTTGCATTGTTTGGAAGATAATGTTTTTTATAAAAAGCCATTAAATTTTCTGAAGTGATTTCCCATAAATCTTGTTTATAGCCAATGATCGGATTGTGATATGGATGATCATAAAAGATCGAAGAGATCATCTCTTCAACAATACTGGAGTTGTAATCATCTCGATACATCTTTAATTCTTGAATTACTGCTTTCATTTCAGAAGCAAGAAGATCTTTTTTAAAGGTACAGTTGCTCATGCAATCAGCAAACATCTCGAATGCTTGTTTCCAATTTTGTGTAGGAAAATCAAATAAATAACCGGTATAATCATAGGAAGTAAATGCGTTGCAAGAACCAGATAATTTATGGGTGATTAAATTAATATCAGACTCTGTAAGTTTGCTCGTCCCTTTAAAAATCATATGCTCTAGTAGATGAGCTAATCCTTTTTCACCAGACTTCTCATCTTTTGAGCCGACATTATACCAAATTTGAGTAGAAACTTTTGGCACCATATGATTGGGCCTCACCAAAATAGTAAGTCCATTTGATAAGGTGTGTTTATAGATCTTCTTAGAAAGTAGCGCGCTCAAAATAACCCCTAAATCAGTATAAATTTTTCTTTAATAAATATTAGTATGCCTATAAACTAAACTCTAATAAAGCTTACAAATAAACCGTGGCTCTTATGATATCAATATCAATGATCAGATCACACTTTCAACCATTCCAAATTCACCCACTCACCCTTGGGGCTATAGCCCTGATATTAGGAATTTGTTGGGCAAAAGCTGGATTTGTCTGGTATATCCCGGCTTTAATCACCCTTATAATCACATTGATTTTATATATTAAAAAACCTCAACTAAATTTTATTTTGCTTTTTTTTGGCATTGTTATGAGTGGAACTGGGTTGCATTTTCTACACCAACAACAGAAATATCAAGTTTTTACTCTGGTCCACACAGGCAAGAAATCTCTACAAGCGATTGTAGAAGACATTCAAAAAACAAATAACTTTTACCGATACCGTACTCAAATTTGCCTCACAAAAATTAAAGATACACAGAAAACAAAATGGTTAAATGCTAATGCACGCCTCTGGATCTACTCCAGAAAAAAACCATCAGTACAAATTGCTGATACAATCACACTTGAAAAAATCAATATTAAAAAACCAAAAAAATCTTCTTTTTATGAATATCTCATCAAAGAAGGAATATCTGCTACAATTTTTCTTAAAAATCCTGATGATATTAAAGTTATTCATAGCCCAAGATATTCTATAAAACGATTCATTCATCAACTAAAATCTAGATTGATTTCAAAGATCTCACAAAAAATGAACCGTGAAACCGCAGATTTATTCAGCGCAATGTTTTTAGGTAAAAAAAATAAAACCCAAACCTATGACAAATCGAAAGATCAATTTAAAATATGGGGCATTTCACATTATCTAGCTCGATCAGGATTACATCTTGTGATTTTTATCATGATCTGGCATCTCATTCTGTGCTTATTTCCCATCCCGTTTAGATGGAAGCAATCCATTCTGATTGCACTGGCATTAATTTATGCATTATTAAGCTGGTCCAGCGTATCATTTATTCGAGCGCTGACGGTATTTATGCTTTATAAAATTGCCACAATTTTTGAGATACAAATGCATATCGTGCATAGTATCACCCTCGCATGCCTCTTCACACTTTTATATAACCCCGCACATCTCTTTTTTCTTGATTTCCAATTGAGCTTCGCACTTACTTTCGCACTCGCATGGCTAGCTAATTCATACAATGCCTTAAAACCTATCTCTTAATAGCCTTTTTTATTAATTGTTGATTCGCTCACACCCAATAACGTATTCTGATTATTAGCAACATACGGGGAAATTTTCGCACAATTAGGGGAGTGGGGAAGATGACAGGGACGAGTGGGCCTAATCGGCACCAATGGCGTATTGTAACTTCAATAAGCATATTCTTAACGATAATCAATACATCTATTATCACTCAAGCTAATCAAGATACCATTCACCGCGCAACTCCCACAAAAGAATATACCGTTTTAATCTATATGGCCTCTGCCAATGATTTAGATTATTTTGCTGGTCTTAACATTGCTCAAATGCAAAAAGTTGGCTCAAATCAAAATGTAAACATCGTGGTTCAGCATGTGCGTCCAGGAAAACAAAAAGCATATCGGTGCTTAGTGGGAAAAGGCGAACTTCAGGATGTTCAAGTAATGAGCGACAACCTAAATAGCGGTTCAGCGCAAACACTTATTGATTTTTGCGAATGGGGTATTAAAAATTATCCTGCACAAAAATATGCACTGGTTTTTTGGAATCATGGGACCGGTGCATGCGAACCTCGAATCAGAAAAACTATTAATCCTTCCGATTTATTTGTATTTAATCCTGCAAACAACCTTCTAGAACTAGATCGAAATGTTGGGTTTGTTGAACTGATGAATATGCTGGGAGAAAAAAATGAATTTTTTGAACAACATGGAAACAAAGGCATTTGTATCGATGAACGTTTTCGAACCTACATCACAAATAAACAACTGAGCAAAGCATTAAAACTAATTACCGATAAGTTTTTACATGGTAAAAAATTTGATCTGATTGCCTTTGATGCCTGCTTAATGGCTATGGTGGAAGTAGCACATTCAATTAAAAACTATGCACATGTGATGGTCGGATCTCAAGAACTTGAACTTGGTACAGGATGGCATTATGGACGAGTCTTATCAATTTTTAGAAACGAAGGAATAACTCCCAGACAATTTGCCAATCATATTGTAAATGCTTTTCATTATACATATGCAAGAGTAACGCAAGACTACACACATTCTGCTATTGATCTCGACCTGCTTGATCATTTAGAAAATAATATTCATAAAGTAGCCCTACTACTTAACCAATGTCTTGAAACTCAAAAAAACAATATTAATAAAAATATTCTAAAAATGTGTCGTCAAAGAAGAAAGTGTACTTCTTTTAATGGCACAAATTATGTGGACCTTCATCATCTTTACACAAATATTTATAACCATATTGATGATTTAAAATGCAACCACCAAGAGAATGAAAAATATTTAAAACATGATCTTAAAGAAATAATACAAAATGGACTAGAACTATTAACAATGGTTGTTTTTTCTAATAAGGCGGGAAAAAATCTTTCCAAGGCAAAAGGAATTTCTATATATTTTCCCGGTTACCGCCTTGATCGTTCATACAAAAGATCTGATTTTGCACAAAACAACGCATGGCTATCATTTATCGCTAAATACCTCACTGTTTAATCGTTAATCTTCAAATAGTCCTCTAGAAATATACCTACAACAGCAGTATACTAACTCATATATACATTACTGGAAGATCTAATGAATAAAGCATTGTCTCTAAAAAAACTCTACGATAAATCTCGCAAAAACCCTAACCTTCAATCACCTGATTTTAAAGGACGAAATTTTGTGCCGGGAGAAGGTAATGTTGACGCACAACTCATGTTTATCGGCGAAGCTCCTGGAAAAACAGAAGACATTCACCAAAGACCATTTATCGGCCGAGCAGGAAAACTTTTAACAAAGACCATTGAAGACCTAAACCTGCCTCGAGATCAAGTATTTATTAGTAACATTGTGAAATTCCGACCTCCAAACAATCGAACACCTCTTTCTAAAGAAGTGAAAGCATTCAAAGAAATTATTCTTAAAGAGATAGAAATCGTTAATCCACAGATAATTTGCTTACTTGGCGCAACCTCCACAAAAGCAATTTTAGGTGCTGATAAAAAAATAAGTGAAGTTCGCGGAAAAATTTTTAAAATTGATAACCAAAAAATGATCCCTATCTACCATCCAGCCTACCTATTGCGTAACCCTAAAGCGATGCCAGGGTTCATAAAGGACATAAAAGACGCGATAAACCGCTTAAATAAAGCATAATAAAATAGTTTCTATAAGAAATTACGACTAGGTCTAGTTATCCACATTGTGGATAACTATGTGGATAACTTGTGGAAAGAGCGTGGATAACTTGTGGAAAAATGAGCTTTTTTTCAAAAAAACGTTACAGAAAGCAAAAATTTAACATTTGTTTTCCCAAAACCCCTCTAGGAGCATAAAGGCGAAAAAGTTATCCACAATTTATAAAAGTTATCCACAGGTTATCCACAAGTTATCCACAGCTCCAACATTCCGAAAGAAAGCCCTAGATCGGGCTTGCCATAGTATTTACTCCTAGTTATCCACAAAAAAGAGCCTCACTTATTACTATTAAATAACTATATATATATATATAAGATAAGACTCTTTATATTTCTCTAGTTTATAGCTTTTCTTTTTACTTAAAAAAAGAGAGAGCTTGAACCTTTCATTTTTCCCAATATTTGATAATCTTGTTTTATTAAGGACTTATTTATAGTTTTTTCATATCGAATGGGACAAGTCTATCGTGAAACTTGGTCAAGTTATTGAACAATTAATTGAAGAGCGTGGTTTAGAACGCTCAATACTAAATCAAATTGTGTGTGATGGGATGTTAGCAGCTTATGAAAAGCGCTACCCTGAACTTATCTTTAAGGTTGTTTTAGACAAACAGACCGGAGATTTGGTTGCTCAGGTTGAAAAAGAAATTGTTAGCTCTGTTGAAGATGATGAGCGACAAATAAGCTTAAGAAAGTCACGCTTTATAGATAAGAAAAAGAATACAGGTGACAAAATTTGGATTCCTTTTGATGGTCCGATTGGTCGCGTTGATATTCTTAAAGCTAAGCAAGTGATTGCTCAGAAAATTCGTGAAATAGAAGCAACTGCTGTCTATGAAGAGTTTAAAGATAAAAGTGACACTGTTGTGCATGGCTCTGTTCATAAATGTGAACGAGGCGGTACGGTAATCAAGCTTGGTGACACGCTCGCTTTCTTGCCTCGCTCTCTTTCTATTCCAGGTGAAAAATGCATCGTTGGTTACCCTGTGCGCGCTTTATTAAAGGAAGTTCACCTAGAGTCTCGTAGTGAGAACCAACTAATTTTAGATCGTGCATCTGAAGCGTTTGTTCAAAAGTTGTTTGAGCTAGAAATTCCAGAAGTGTATGAGCGACTTGTAGAAATTAAAAAAATTGTTCGTACCCCAGGCTATAAAACAAAAGTTGTTGTTTCTTCTAACGACCCAAACATTGATCCAGTGGGAACATGTGTAGGTGTTGGTGGGGCACGTATAAAGCCGATACTAAAAGATTTAGGTGGAGAGAAAATAGATATTATTTCATGGGCTGATGCAAAAGAAAATCTTATTAAAAGTGCGCTAAAGCCTGCTGAAATCAATAGAGTTGAATTAATTGATGATGAAAACGCGAATGTCTGGCTTGATGAAGATCAGCGTTCTTTGGCTATCGGTAAAGGTGGCCAAAACATTTCACTCGCTTCACGGTTAACAGGTGTTAATATCAATCTTGTTCAAAAAGTAGCAATCGAAGATCCTACTGTTGAAGAGGAAGATTCTGCTGTTGAAGAGAATGATATGCCAACTAAAGAAGTTGTTGAAAAAGAAGTTGCTGAACAGGAAGAGGTTTCTGATCAACCAGAGGCGTAAAGGATAAAATGCGAGTATACGAATTTGCCAAAGAGGCAGAAGTTTCAAATAAAGAGATCATTGAGTGGCTTGGTCAAAAAGGTTGTGAGGTATCAAATCATATGGCCGTTATTCCTGATGAGGTTTATGAAGGACTAGTGAAGCATTTTGATAAAAATAAAGAAACATCTACGTCGTCACAAGCTGCACCAACTGAGGATAAAAAAGTTACAAGCTCAAAAAAAACAAAGTCTGAACCTGCTACAGAGACTCTGCAAATCGTCGCTACAGATATGGCTTTAGGTGAGTTGGCTCGTAAGTTAGGAAAACCTTCTAGCGAGTTGATTTTGCTCCTGTTGCGTCAAGGATTTGTATGTAATATCAACCAAGTACTTCCTAAAGAAGTTGTGTCTCAAGTGGCCCTTGCGCTTGAGGCGGATGTTGTTGAGCCGCCTAAGCAGGATAAAAAACTTACTAAAGCAATTCATGATATCGTTATTGAAAAAAAAGAAGAGCGTCCTCCTGTTGTTGTGGTTATGGGTCATGTGGATCATGGAAAAACAAGTTTGCTTGATTTTATTAGAAAAACTCGTGTTGCATCACGAGAAAAAGGTGGAATAACTCAGCATATTGGTGCATATGAAGTTAAAACTCCGCAGGGAGAGCTTGTCTTTTTAGATACTCCAGGACATGCTGCATTTTCTGCGATTCGTGCACGTGGTGCTCGTGTTGCTGATATAGCGATCTTAATTATTGCAGCTGAAGATGGTGTGATGCCTCAAACAATTGAGGCAATTCGTCATGCGCAAGCAATGGATGTGCCAATTATTGTTGCAATTAACAAAGTTGATAAAGTTGATGCTGCTCGTATAGATATTGTCCGTCAGCAATTAACAGAATATGAATTATTGCCTGAGGAATGGGGTGGGCAAACGATTGTTGTGCCTATTTCTGCAAAAACAGGACAAGGGATTGATAAGCTTCTTGAGATGCTCGCGCTTCAATCTGAGATGATGGAGCTTGGTGCAGATAAATCAGCTACAGCTAAAGGATTTGTCTTAGAGTCAAAATTGGAAAAAGGACGTGGCCCTGTTGCAACAATTATTTGTCAGAATGGTACCGTTCATGTTGGAGACTTTTTTGTTTGTGGACGTACTTTTGGGAAAGTAAATTCACTTGTTAACTCTTATGGTAAAAATATAAAAGAGGCTGGTCCTTCTATTCCTGTACAAGTTGCAGGGTTTGATTCCCTGGCAGCGGTTGGAGATGCATTCCATGTGGTTCCAGCTACAGAGTATAAAAAAATTAAACAAGCAGGTGGAGTATTTGTGCCACCTAAGTCTCGCACTATTGCATCACAGGACACCATTCCCTTGCTGATCAAAGCTGATACACATTCCTCCCTTGAGGCTCTTGTAGGTTCGATTGAAAAAGTTTCAAAAAAAGAAGAAAAAAGCTTCAATATTTTACATTCTGCAATCGGTGATGTGAATGAAAGTGATATTCTTCTTTCATCAAATACCGGCGCAATTATTGTTGGCTTTAACGTGAAAACTGATGTGAAAGCTGCTATTCTTGCGAAAAAAGAAAAAGTAGCTGTTAAACATTATGGAATTATCTATAAGCTTTTAGAAGATCTTCAAGATTATCTGAAGAGCAAAGAAGAGATAAAATATATACGTGAAAAAACTGGTGAAGCGCAAGTCTTAAAAGTGTTTGATATCAAAAAAATTGGTGTTATTGCTGGTAGTGTTGTGAAAGAAGGCAAGTTTGTTCGCAATGGTGAAGTTGTTGTTTATCGTGGAAAATATAAAGTTGGTGAAGGTAAAATTACCAGTTTGCAACGTGATAAAAAAGTCGTTAAAGAAGTTAACACTGGGTATGAATGTGCATTCATGGTTGATGGGTTTTCCGATTGGCTCGTTGATGACCGTGTGGAATGCTATATTCAAAAGCCTGAATCTAAATAAAGATTTTGCGTAATGGTTTTGGATTTATTTTCTCATTTTATTGTTTCTTTTATTGCTTCGCTTTTTGCAACGCCAATTTTTTTACGTATTGCATTTCGCTATAATTTTTTAGATAACCCAGATAACAAGTTAAAAAAACATAAACAACCAGTCGCTTATTTAGGCGGGCTGGTTGTTTCTTTTGGTGTTTTCATTTCCACTATTTTCTTTTTTTCATTCAGTATTATAATTTTTAATTTCAT
>SDBT01013796.1_pt1 | contig 12928 bp, 11 predicted proteins | sample 2277101 | NCBI WGS metagenome assembly SDBT01 (sample SAMN10404973, study PRJNA504765) | marine sediment metagenome | isolation source: marine sediment core GS10_PC15, 103 cmbsf | place: Arctic Ocean: Southern Knipovich Ridge | collected 2010 | reverse complement strand
ATACCGAGCCCTAAACCGAGAGGACAGGGGCTACCTATGGTTATCCATCAGGTTCATAGAAGAGGTCAAGAGCACCGCAGTAGGACGCATAATAGTGAAGATTCTCGCAAAGCTCAACGACGCACTCAAGAACCCATTCACCAGAACCATGGAAACCTTCGGAATCGGCCAAGCACACAGACTATCCAACATCGCAGTCCAGTGGGGATACACCCTCGCAGAGACATGGGCGACCCACACCGCCTTCATCCACCACCTCACAAACAACCAACTCAACACACCACCGGGGTACGGCACCCGATGAAAAAAATTATCTTGAATGACACCATAGTTTTCTTACCAACCTACAAAGAACCAGAAGGCGTAAAACTCGTTATTAACGAACTTCGCACTGTTTTTGATCCCTTTATCCTTGTAATTGATAGACCCATGGGTGACTCCACCGCTGAAAACGCGGAAAAACTAGGAGCTACGGTATTCTCACAGAAAAGCACGGGAAAAGGATCAGCCATCAAAGATGCCATAAATTACCTTGAGACCGCTTCTTTAAACCACAAATATGTAATTATGATAGACGCCGACAACACCTACCCCACCCGACACATCCCTGAAATGATAGAAATACTTGAATCAAAACCGGACGTTGGAATGGTATGTGGTCAACGCCCACCAACTAGAGACCTCGATATATTCCACCTCGGAAACCAACTATTAACCTACGCCCACCGAATCTTTAACGGCGTAAAAATCATGGACCCATGCACTGGATTAAGAGTTATCCGCTTTAATCTAATTCAACACTGGAGCCCAAAATCAAAAGGATTCGACATCGAAGTCGAACTCAACCACTTCATACAAAACATAAAGAAAACAAAAATAATCGAAATCCCCATCGAGTACCGCGACCGTGTAGGAGAAAAGAAACTAAGCGTAAAACACGGAGCCACCATAATGAAAAGGATCATATTAATGGCACTAAATTGAAGGTCTCAGTTATTGTCTCGACTTATACAATAGATAGGGTTAATGATGTATTGGATTGCATTAATTCGTTAACCCAACAGACTTTGTTACCTGATGAGGTACTTCTTGTATTAGACCCCGACACGGACCTTCAGGAGTATTATGCTTCACGCATTCCTAAACACGTTAAGATAGTTATTTCTAAAGAGAAGGGTCTATCTCACGCTAGGAATACTGGCATAAAACATTGTTCAGGAGATATTGTAGCGTTTATAGATGATGATGCTTATTCGGATAAAGACTGGTTAAGAAACCTCGTTAAAAACTATAATGATCCAAATGTCTGGGGTGTCGGTGGTCTTATTAATCCTATTTGGGAGAATGGTCGTCCAAGATGGTTTCCAAAGGAACTTGACTGGATTGTTGGATGCTCTTACAAAGGACTTCCTGATCATAAAGCGATTGTAAGAAACCCAATAGGATGCAATATGAGCTTTAGAAAAAAAGTATTTGAAACCGTTGGGTATTTCAAAAGCAATGTTGGAAGGGTAGGTAAAAAGTTACTCGGTAGCGAAGAACCAGAACTATCCTTAAGACTTTTAGAAAACATTTCGAACTCAAAGATCATGTACGATCCTTCAGCTATTGTATATCATAAAGTTCCTAAGAACAGGTCAACCTTCAAATATTTTGTGAGACGTTCCTTTTACGAGGGGGTTTCAAAAAAAGTAATGAATAGAATGCTAAACTCAAATACTTCTGATGTTCTATCCGTTGAAAATAAATATGCAAAATATCTGCTTAAAGTGTCTATACCTTTAAGACTTAAACAAATACATAAACTAACTAACGTTTTACATTTGTTTGCAATACTTCTATCTATGGCATTAGTTCTAATAGGGTTTCTAATTTAGATGAGCAAACTAAAAAACTTAAAAGTTGTTTTTTTGAAAATCATAGATTTATCTAAAGACCTATTATTGATAAACATCTTATCGGTAGTACTCATTCTAACCATAGTTTTCGTTTCAGATTCATCGCTACGAATAGCGATAGGACTTCCCTTCGTTCTGTTCTTCCCTGGATATACATTAATGTGTACGCTGTATCCGGGAAAGAGGGATATAGATGGGATTGAGAGGATGGTTTTATGTCTCGGTTTAAATGTGGCGATTGTACCGTTAATAGGTTTAGCGTTAAACTTTACGCCTTTTGGCGTACGTCCCTATCCTATCGTTGTTTCACTATTTCTATTCATCCTCTTGATGTCCTTACTATCTATTTACAGAAGAGATAAGTTGCCAGCCGAGTCTAGATTCGTCCCATACATATCAGTGAAAACCTCAGAGTGGAAATCATTAATCATGTCTAATAAATTTATGTCGGTTGGACTGATAGCTTGTATAGTATTGGCTGGAGGTCTTATGACTGTTATATCTAAGCCCATAGTAAGAGAAAGTTTCACCGAATTCTATGTCCTTGGATCGGGAGAAAAGATTGAGAATTATCCGACAAACTTTACGCTTGGAGAAAGCGGAACCTTTAGAATTGGTATCGTAAACCACGAATACGAGAAAATAGTATATAGAGTTTTCATCAAACTAGATAACGAAACCATCGAAACTATTGATAATATAACATTGAATCATGAAATAAAGTGGGAAAATAATTACACATTCACACCAGATAAAATTGGCGAAAAAATGAAGCTAGTGTTCCTTCTATTCAGAGAAGACCTTGAAGACCCTTATCTTAGCCTACACATATGGATAACAGCGCGCGCTAGTAGCATAAAATGAATATTCTATTGATTTGTGAAGACGGGAAAGGTGGTGTTAAATCTCATGTTTCAACACTTGCTCAAATGTTACATAATCGTGGTCATAATATAGAGATTAAACGAGTATCATCTATGCGATCTGAAAAGATTTCATTTGGTTTACCCATCTCGGTAATCAAAGATTTAATACTATTTCCGTATTCTGTAATGAAAATAATCACTTTTGTTACTAAGAAAAGAATAGATATTGTGCATGTTCACACTCCGCGAATTCCACTGATACTAGGTTATTTTGTTCATATAGTTGGAAGAATTCCTATGATCGTTACCTTTCATGAGCGATACTCAATTGGATTTATGATTAATCGATTATACACCAGTGCAACCCGAATAATTGCAATAAGTCCTGAAATAAAAATACAGCTTCAAAGATTTGGTGTAAATAAAAACAAGATCGTGATAATCCCTAATATGGTAGATATCGATGTATTCTCACCTAGTTCTTTCGAAAAACTCGATTCTATCAATACGGAATCAAAAAAATCGTTTAGACTACTTTCAATGGGTCGAATCGATGTTAGCAAGGAACATTTAATTAGAAACATAATAAAAACCATGCCACGTATTATTGATGTTTTTCCAAAATCTCAACTTTTCATTGTCGGTGACGGTCCGCGATATTCTGCAATTTCTGAAATAGTTTCAAAAATAAACTGTCAATTAGAAAAGAACGTAATCACGTTGCTTGGATATGTGAATAATGTGGTGTCGGAATTGAGGCAGTCTGATATTGTAATCGGTCTTGGTAGAGTAGCCATTGAAGCTATGGCCTGTGGCAAACCCGTTATTGTTGCTTCACCGAATAAAAACCTGAGATTCACGGGAGCACTTGTTATGAAAGGAAATGTCTTTACGCTTAGTGAACATAATTTTAGTGGAAGAAATTATAATGAAGAAATGAATCCAGATCGTTTGTTTGAGACGATTATTAAACTTATGAAAGACGAAGAGTATAGAAACCATGTTGGTTTAGATGGAAGAAACTTCGTTGTAAGTAATTTGGGAACAGAGTCAATTGCAGAGAAAACAGAATCTGTATATTTTGATGCTCTAAAAGAGTGTACAGATATTACAAATGATAATTGTTGAGTGATTAGAGTTGCAGAAAGAATTTATTGCTTTTTTAATATTGTCTACAGTATCCCTCTTCATCCCCTTTATTTCTTATAATTTTCCAAGCGATATTGCAAGAATTCTTCTGATTACTTTTTTCTTCGTCCCTATTTTATGGATAATTCGTTTTTCTCTACATCAATCAAGTTCGCATGATAGGCGTAATTTACAAATCGCTGGTGCATTTACATCCTTAATTACACCTATGTTTATTTTCTTTTCTAAAAATATACTTAGGTTGCCCACTTTATTTGAAGGAGTAGAATTCACTGAAACACGCGTCGTAGCTGAATCTTACGCTCAACAAGGGGTAATAAATTTATCTCTAAGCCCACATTCATCATTTATACAAACACCCTATCTATTACATGCTTTGTCCTCGATAATTGGACTTCCTGTATCTTTATGTGTAACGTATTTGCTTGGTTTCTATTTCATTTTCATAGGCATCGTTGGTATCTATGTGTCAAAAGTGCTTTCAAGTAAGGTAAAAAGCAAGTTCGCTTTTCTTCCCTATTTGTTATCTTTTTCATTAGTTAGCGCGTCGAGTTTAATGCAGACAAATCTTGCATACAGATATATTGGATCGCTTATATTGTTCCTATTGGTTTTTTTCCTCATTAATAGAACTTCTAACTCTCAAAGTTCTATTATAGTAATCCTGTTTTTGATTGTTGGTATTACGCTTGGTGATCCTATTTCAAGCATATTTATGATACCTCTTTTTGTTCTGAATTCAATATTTATGAGATATAGAACTGGGGATATGCCTGAAGTAGGAGTGCCTTTGTTATTTTTATTAATTCCTTTTTTATATATAGTGTATGCAGGGTGGTCATATGTAAATACATGGAGAGGTTATTTCTTAAACGCTTGGTCTGGATTAAGATTATTTTATGTTACATTATTATCTGGTGTATTACCCGTTAGAGTTTTGCCTTGGAAACGTATGATTAGTACAAGCATTGCAGACAATATGGTAGCTTCCGTAGGGTACCTTTCTTTACTTTCTCTGGCTTTAGTAATTTGTCTTCTTTCTATGTCTCTTCTCTGGACTAATTATAAACAGAGAAAGCTCAAGTTTGATAAAGAACCCTCTTTTACGTATGCAGTTTCTATATACCTTTTCCTATTCTTGATTGCTATTTCGCTGCTTTATATTGGATCGTCAATAATGCCTATAAGCTCAATTTCTGATATGAAAACTATTCTTATTGGTTACGTTCCAGTCTGGATGCTCTCTCTATTTGCGTCAAAAACATTGCTGTCAAAAATTGGTAACAAAAGATCATTACTGCTTTTGGTAGTTGTACTTTTGCTTTTTTCGTCTGTAAGAATATTTTACCAGACATATCCAAAATCTAACTTGGATTCTGTTTTGGTAGTTGAAACTGTTCAATTGGATAAACTTGCAGTTGGGTATAGCAACCGATTTATTTTCTTATATTACAGTGAGGGCAGCATTCTGTGTGACTACAAAACGGGATTTGCATACTTCTACTTTATAGTCAAGGAGCCTAGAGGTTTTAAACACCTAAGTGCAACAACAAATGATTTCAGTGCTGACATAATTAGCATGGATATAAATGGATTGAAATATCCATCTTTATTCATTCCATTAGATATCTATACAAAAGTATATGACGCTAGTATGAACGGAAACATCGTTTATAACAATGGTCCAATAATCATTTCTAGAAGTACGTACAGTGACTGATATGATGGATAAAATAGTGATTAATGGAGGCAATAGTTTGAAAGGTACTGTTTATATAAGTGGTGCTAAGAATGCGGTATTGCCTATACTGGCCGCTTCAATATTGGCTAGCGACGAAGTGATTTTGAGCAATGTTCCTAGGTTGCTTGATGTCTTCGCTAAGACTAAACTCCTTTGCAATATTGGAGCTAATGTAGAATCTAACGAGAACATTCTCAAAATAAGAATAGGAAATCTAGACTTAACCGAATTAGCAAACGACTTCTATGCACGACAGATTAGAACTTCGGTGCTCATGTTGGGGGCACTCGTGCATCGTCAAAAAGAGGTTAAAATGCCTTTGCCCGGTGGCTGTACGATTGGTGAACGAGGTGTGGACCTACATATTTTGGCATTATCAAATTTTGGCATAAAGATAGATATTATTAATGGATGTTTCAAAGCAACTGCGGGCAAGCTACATGCATGTGATACCGTGTTAAGTTTTCCTAGTGTTGGTGCGACAGAAAACGCTATAATCACTGCTTCTGTTGTTGAAGGCACATCCTTTATAAGAAATGCCGCTAAAGAACCCGAAATAGTAGATTTGGCTAACTTCCTTAATTCAATGGGCGCAGAAATAAGCGGTGCCGGAACAAACATTATCGAAATAAATGGAGTACGCGAACTAAATGGCACAAAATACGCAATAATGCCCGACCGAATCGAAACTGGAACTTATATGGTTATGGCGGCAGCAACCGGAGGGGACTTACTAATAAAGAATACAGACCTCCAGCTATTGGAGAGTGTTGTGTCGGCTTTAATCCGAATGGGAGTCTGTGTGAGAGAAACCAAAGAGGGTGTGCGAGTATCATCGAGTGATTGCCTTTTGTCAACGGATATTATAACGGCTGTATATCCAGGCTTTCCAACAGATATGCAACCAATAATAACTACTCTCTTATCCGTTGCCAAGGGAGAAAGTACGATTGAGGAAACCATATTTAAAAACAGGTTTGATCACGTTCCCGAACTTATCAAAATGGGCGCAAAAATAAAAATAAAGCGAAATACTCTACACATCACAGGAGTAAACAAACTTCACGCAGGAGTAGTTAATTCAAATGACATACGGACAGGTGCTTCACTCCTTATCGCAGGACTCATCGCAAATGGAACTACTACAGTAACAAATGCGAATCAAATTTTCCGTGGTTACGAAGAACCAATCGGGAAACTCGTAGCAGTTGGAGCGCGCGTGGATTGATGAAATGAATTCTGCAATAGAGATTATTGGCCGTAATAGTTGCACTGGGTGTTACGGATGTTTTAACGCCTGTAACGAGGATGCTTTATCGTTTCAGTTAAATCAGGAGGGGTTTGTAGAGCCTTTCATTGATAGTGAAAAATGCACAGATTGTGGAGTATGCCAAAAACGTTGTCCTATGATTGAAACGCAGTTAAATGAGAGACTTGATTCTCCTATTTCATTTGCAGAGTGGTCAAAGGATGATTTTACTCGTATTAATAGTTCGTCTGGTGGTGTTTTTACAGAACTATCAAAGATCATCATCGAAGAGGGTGGCGTTGTTTTCGGAGTGACCTTTGATAATTCCTTTAAGGCAAGGCATATCTCGATAGAAAACGAGGAAGATATAGCTCTTATAAGAGGTTCAAAATACGTTCAGAGTCACATTGATGATGCTTATAAAAAGGCAGTTTCTATTGCTTTCCAAGGTAGACCCGTTCTATTTTCTGGAACCCCATGCCATATTTCAGCCATAAATCTATTTATTCGTAGCAACCCTGAAATAGAAATCTATACTTGCGAAGTCATTTGCCATGGAATCCCATCCGAATCTATTTTTAGATCGTACCTTGATTATTTTTCTCAGCTAAAAAATTCAAAGATCAGAGAATATAGTTTCCGAGATAAAACCCTAGGATGGAAAAAAAGTGGCATAAAGATAATTTTCAATAATGGCGAGGAATATTTTAGAAGATGGCTTAAAGACCCATTTATGATAGGCTTTTTAAGAGACATTTATCTGCGTCCTATTTGCTATGCCTGTCCTTTTGCCCATCTCCCAAGGGGTGCCGATATTACTATTGGTGATTTTTGGGGCGTTCCTAAAGAACTTGATGACCCTCGTGGCGTTTCTGCCGTGATAATAAACACCCCGAAAGGAGAGAAACTTTTTGAAAAAGTATCTAACGTTGAGAAGGTAAAAGTTTCACTTAACCAAATCTCATTATACAATCCTCGTCTTGTTAATGGACACCTTGAAAGTGTACCCTATAGAAAAGATTTCTATAAGCTATTAGAATCGAATGGGTTTGAGGCGGTAATGGAAAAATATCTAAAACCCTATACTTGGTTTCAAAAACTTCGATTAGCACCTAAATATGTATATCGAGTTATGTTACGTTACATTCGGAGGCTATTTTTGTGAGCACGCCCGTGACAAAACAAAGGATAAACATCCACATATTAAACGCAAGGAATAAAGGCAATGTAGGAACTCTTGCCGCTCAAAGGGCGCTATATAGGTTACTTATGGATAATAACACAGTTGACCTATCCATTTCAGTAACTAACAAAGAAGTCTTCAAACAGTATCATCCTGACTTTAAAGACAATGAAATATATGAACCGTTATTGCCCAATTTGCGTAGTAAGATAGAACCTAGCCACCTAGAATGGATTATTTTTACTTTCTTTAAATTGACTCTCTTTACGTTTTCTGCAATATTTATACAGATAGGAATAAAACTTCCTTTCAAGACTGAGATTATTAACAGAATGGAGACCTGCGATGTGTTTATAGACCTTAACCTAGAATTTTTCAAAGGAATTCCTATTTGTGTGTCACCCGCTTTAATGAAGCAAAAATCAAGAATCGTGGTTATTCACAAGTTATTTTGGTCTTTAAGAATGCTATCGAGTCTATGGTATCTTTTTCTCGTTAAGGTTATTTTCAAAAAGAAACTGGTCGTTGGTCCAGCGTCATTTGGGCCTTTCAATACTTTACCCTCCTTAACTCAGAAGTTAGTAAAATTTATTCTAAATAGGTTTGTAGATGTGATATTAGTAAGAGAGCCTTATTCAGCTAAGATTCTGGATGAACTGGGCATCAAGAATTATTTGATCACATCAGACGCTGCTCTTGTTGTCAAAACGAAACATTCATCTTCTACTTGCGATTTCTTTCCAACTTCTAAACCCTTGATAGGTGTCGCACCGGGAATGTTTACGTTTACTCTCACGCAAGAAGAAACTGATAATTATATAATGTCTCATGTTAAATGTCTAGACGACATCATCAGAGAATATGATGCATCTATAGTTTTCCTGCCTAGTTCACCAGATGATATAGCCATATGCAAAATGATGAAAGCATTAATGAAGGATAAAAACCATACGAAGATAGTTATTACCGATGATGTAGATGAGTATGAATCTTGGATAAGAAAACTAAACCTATTAATAACCACAAGGATGCACCCCTCCATCATCGCGGCTAGAAACCGTATTCCTTTTTCAGCTATAATATATGATCACAAGCAGATCGGTTTATTTCAACAGTTAGGATTAAAAGGTATCTCTCTGCCGATTGGTAATATTTCTTATAGCGAACTCAAGTTAATTATAAACCACGTAATTCAAAACTGGTCTAAAATCAAAGAAATACTAGAATCTTCTTTACCTAAACTTCAAGACGAAACAATTATGAAACTTCGCTATGCCCTTAAAACGATCAAAACATAGAACTCATATGGATTGTATGGTGGATGGATTCTTGGTGGCATTTTTTGTGGGGATCGCTGGTGGCTTGGCTAATCTTTTGGTTGATGTCCCTGCTCTTTGGAATTATGTCTGGAGTCGTGGGGTCCCCAGTTACGGTGATCTTGTTGAGAGTCCCCATAGACACCTCCACACTCCGGTTTTCTGTTTCATCGTTTCTAGCGTTATTTGGGTCGTCTTTATTTCACTTGTTTATGGACTTTGAGGAAATGGATGAATGGCTGAGTTATCGTTTATACAGAAAGTGAAACTCAGGTTGTTTGGTAAGCGTTCGATTATGGATAAAATAGTTATAAATCATTTTAAAGATAGAGTTGCTGTTGGAGAATATATTCAGAAACGAGAAGTAGGTTCTTTTCCAGTAGATGTTGAGGGAAGAGTTTTAGAGGTAGGTTGTGGGGCAAAACCGTCTTATTCTATTGATAATATAGATTTTTATGGAATGGATATTACCCCAGAGATGATTAGGGCGTTTAGAGAGAATTATCCAACTTCGACTTTAATTATAGGTGATGCTATCCATCTTCCATTTAGAAAAAACGTGTTTCAAGCAACTGTTGCCACCGATCTTTTACATCATCTAATCGGGAACACTACCTCTCTTTGTGTGTCAAACATTAAAAGTGCAGTTTCTGAATTCAGACGCGTGCTGTCTTTTGACGGTATTTTTTTGATTAGAGACTTATGTGTGAGAAACTATATACATACTCTGATAATGTATTATATTACATTATATTGTGCAAGATTTAACATAGAAATTAATCAGCTTGATATACATTCTAAAGTAATAACATATTTTCTCACAAAGAAAAAACTTATTTCACTGCTTGAAGAAACTGGGTTTCAGATAGATGAAATAATATTAAAAAGTGACTGGATAATTAAAGGAATCAAACTGGGAACAAGAACTGAAATACACGCTAGGGTAAAAGGTAATTAATATGGATGAGTTGTCGTTTTTTCAGAGGGTGAAACTCAGGTTGTTTGGCCTTGTTTTTACCGAACGTCGGATAAGACAGGGGTGGAAGGGGTCGTTGCCCTTCTATGCGTTCCGGTGTCCTGTTCATGGGGTCGTTGAGGATTACCCTCACGGGTACAGGGGTGTTCTTCGGTGCCCCGAATGCGCCTGTGTGACCACCTAGCACAGTTTATAAACGTTGTCTCCACCGTTCAATGGTAGGAGATATGAAAGTGAAGGTGTTAAAGAGGTACTCGCGCGTGGTTGCGCTTGTTTTACTGGTTCTAGCGTTATCCATGGTAACGGTTCAAGGTCAAACTGCGGATTATCCAGTGGTCGTTTTCGTTGGAGGTGTTGATAGGGTGTTGTTTGCTTCCCATTCAAGTAGCCTAGATGATGGGAACTGGATCAGGCTGGAAGGCGGTACGACAGTTAACCTGCCATCGATTTCCTTTGTCTATGCTGGAACGGATATTACTTACGGCAGAGCGGGAGTCACTGTGAAGATGGATCAAAGTCTCATACCGGCTTTTACTTATCCTCTGGATACTCATCAAGTCTACAAGAAAGACGATACTGTATCTGCAACGTTCTTGGGTTCAACAGACTTTAGAGGTGAAACGGTTAGTTTCATGCTGCTTCAACTGTCCTCTCTCTCTGAGATCAAAGATGTCTTGGATGAGGGTTTCTTGGGAGCTATGGCTACTCTTCTTGACAGCCTAGTATGGATTCAACCGATAACACTAGATTCAACAACTGGTGATGGTACTTACAGTTTCAAAGCACCTGTTGCAGGCGATTACCTTCTTGTAGTTGCGAAAATCGATTTTAGTTGGCCTCTATCGGACTCAAAGATTTACGTATACTCCGCTACACCACTCGAAGTGATTGATTATACCCTCGGTATAACCGTAGCCTCATCCGTGGAAAAGGGAGATACTTTGGATGTGATCTCAACGTTGGCTTCCGCACCCTCAGATTCCTATACCCATGTTGTAGCCATGATCAGGACATCGGAGTATTCAGGCAATATAATCCTAGAAACAGCGGGTAACATTCCCAGCACGAAACTTTATCTCAACGACGGAATAATGGCCGAGGGAAACCTATTCACCGATTTCTACACCGGCGACAAAGATCAGTCTTATCTAACACTAGCCCTCATAAAAGAGAAACTCATGACGGCATTTGCCTCCAATGAACTCGCTTTCGGTCACACAACCGCCACCCAAACAGGAACAATATCATTGTCCACCTCATCTCTGGCCACGGGAAATTACGTTCTGCTCGTTGGAGTATGGAAGGACTTTGATTCAAGAATAGTAGGGCTAAGACAGACAACTGTATGGGTATCCCCCGTATATGTTGAGCCTGATGATGATGATGATCGTCCGTCTAGACCTTATCGCCCACCAGTAGTAGTTGTTACTCCAGAGGATATTGAGGATATGCCTGTAGAGGATGCCGTCGATATCATCGAGGATATTCCTGTAGAGGACGCCGCTGACCTTATCGAAAATGTTGAAATCGAGGTAGCGGTTGAGATTATCGAGGCGGTTACGGAGGAAACGGCGGTTAAAATAATCGTCCAGGCTGATGTCGCGGTGATAGCGGAAATACTTGAAGACGTTGACGAGGCAGAGCTAGGAGACATCCTTGACGTTGCTGTTGAACTCGCACAAACCGAGGCTATCGCGCAAGTTCTCTTTGAGATGGATGAGAATTCAACGGCTGGAGCTTTGCTTTCAGCGCAACCCGAAAATGGTGCAGCCTTCATCGAGGTACTAGCCGAGGAAAACCTCACCGAGACTGCGATGATCGTGGAAGCCGCCATCAAACTAAGGGCGCGTGAACTTGACCCCGAGGCTAGAGCGGCACTTTTGAAGAGAACCGCTGAGATGCTTGAAGAAGTAACTGTAGAGTCGTTGGTTGATATTTTCCTAACGATAGCGGGGCTTCCCGATACTCCCTCGTCCGTTGCAGACGTTTTTGAAGTAATGGAACTTGGTAAAGTTGTAGAGGTTATTGAGGTATGGGCTTCAATTGGTGGACTTGAAGAGATGTCCCAGGTATTCGATTATCTCACTAATGAGACCCTGTTGAATATCTATTATGGTACGTCTGCGGTGAGTCAAGATACCATCTTCCCGTATCTGTCCGAGGAAACAGTGAATATTATCGAACCTGAACCAGAGCCAGAGCCTGAACCAGAACCTGAGCCGGAGCCTGAACCAGAGCCGGAGCCGGAGCCAGAACCTGAGCCAGAGCCAGAGCCTGAACCTGAGCCGGAGCCGGAGCCTGAAACGGAGCCTTCTATTTTGCTACTGATAGTTATTGGGCTTATCGGTGTCGCTGTAATCATTTACATCGTCCTCGTTAACAGGCCAACTAACTAATTCCCCCTTTTATTGAGGACTCACCTTGACTACTGAAGAATACGATAGCGTAAAGCGGAGCCGGGAGAACATCGTTCATATGTACAGGAAAGAACTACTCAAGGTCGCTAATGGTCATAAATGCTCTATTATTCCACGCTCTATACGGCTTCGG
>SDBT01013795.1_pt1 | contig 12928 bp, 15 predicted proteins | sample 2277101 | NCBI WGS metagenome assembly SDBT01 (sample SAMN10404973, study PRJNA504765) | marine sediment metagenome | isolation source: marine sediment core GS10_PC15, 103 cmbsf | place: Arctic Ocean: Southern Knipovich Ridge | collected 2010 | reverse complement strand
ATGTTTGATCTTCGGGAATGTCTTTATTCTCATTATGATCAAGAAATCAAGATTCTCACGATGAGATGGTAGGAGGCAGGTACTATCTTGCACTGAATAGATAATAGACATATTTAGATTCCTAGAAACGCAAAATAGTTTCAGTAATCCCGAGGAGTACTTCACACTATTTCCTACGCAATCATCTATGACTACTAATACTTTCTCCGAATCCTCGCCCTCTTCCTGTTGCATGGTTATTAGCCCTTGAATTACATCATTGTTGAATACACTCAATCTGGTCAGTTTATGTTCCGGCGCGAAATCATCGTAGATTTCATTACTCAGAGTATTCGATATCAGGACTATTTGATCGAATGATTTCTCTATGTGATTCTTCATCAGTGATTTTAGCAATGTTGTTTTGCCGCTACGGCGACTGGCAACTATTGCCATGCTAAAATTTTGGTCTGGATTAAAGTTTGGTTCCCAAGTATCCATGGTATATTATAGGGTGGATGTTGTTTATAATTCTTAAAACAATATTCGGGGTGTACTGGAAATACCTGATTTTGAAATCACGACTGGGATACTATTTCCGTGAATTAAATAAACGCATTTTAAAATATATATCTTACACTAATATACTTTCATTGAAACCTAGAATGTCATTCCAGGAACGACTCCAAGACAAAACTAATAAGGCCAAAGAAGAGAAAAAGTCCCCGCAGGATGACATATTTGCAGGGCAGAAAGAAAAGAAATTAACGAAGAAGCAGCAACTCGTCGAGGATTACCTCCAAGTGAAGTTAGAATACCTACAGAAATTTGATCTAAAATCATTCGTAGAATTCGAAGTTCAACTTGAAAAGTTCCCAGATGAGATCCGTAAGAGGATTTCCAAAATGAAAATGGTAGATCTACAAGATGAACTCGCCCAAATGTTCGCCAAGCTCGCCTCGGCACCTACTCCCGAAGAGGCTAACCATGGAGCTGAGGCACTTTTCCAACTTAATGTTGTTCTAGTTCGCGGAATTGAGGAAATGTCAATGATTGGTGATGCTATGCTCGATCAACGCCGGCCTGATAAAGAACGCACTATTAGTTTGGAAGGATTGACTAAAGATACGTTGGATCAGGAACTTATCATTAAACCCATTCTTGCCGAGATTTATGAGGAATATAAGGAAGATATTGATAAATATCTAACACCATGGGCGCGGCTTAGCATGGTTTATACTCAAATGTCCCTTGCACGGCTTGCCAAGAATAATGTATCATACGGAGAGAAGAAAAGGAAACGCCAGGATAGAAATTACAATTCAAATAATATTGTTGAGGATAATATAGTTGAAGTCGAAGCCGATGACTGAAGTAATTCGAATGATAGCTGATATGATTATTCTCGTAACGGAAGGAGATAATGCCAAGCCGTTTGTTATGTCTGGAGATATTACGCAACGTGAATCTGGGATTGAACATCATGAATTCCAAGAAACATTGAATCTTGAAGGTGAACAACGATTCCAAATTTTAGCGGAACTCCGACGAATTAGAGCGAGCCCTTTGCGCGATTTTGAAAAGAAAGCTTTTGATAAGCTTAATAAAGTAAATATTCAAGTCTGGCACCATTGGTTGTTCAAACACAATCACAATGATCTCCCAGCTTCCAGTTTCACGGGACTCAGGTTAATTAAACTATTTTCATCTGTTGCTCGTCAAATAGCTGCGGGTATTTTCGTAGAGAAGATTGCTTTTGATATCACGATCGCGGAAGAAGAGGAAGTTAGGAGATCTAACCTTAAATCCATGAGAGAATTATACATATCTAAAATGGGAAGGCTGTTTTCGAGAAATGAAGATTCTGCCATGATTATATTTTCTTCAATGGGTGGTGCCGGCATTCGGGGTGGATCTCCACTATTAGATACATTTGAGCTAACATTGGAGAAATTCCTGTTTGACAATAAATCTGGCGGGATTCAAATGCTCAAATCGGAGTACAAAAGATTTATTGCAGAATGGATGCGAGTACAGCAGCTGCCCAAGGATAATTGCTTTGCACAAGATGACAAACCGTCTAAACTACTGCCATTGCCCAAACCTTCCGCAAATACACCGGAACAAGAATTTAAAGACGAGCTTAAGAAAAGAGGATCATCCGCCGGTATTTCAGATGGTATATGCCCGGATGATGACACTCAACCTCCAAAACCTGTGATTCCAATTCCTGATCCAACTAATGATCCCAATAATCCTCCAACGACCGATCCACGTTTAACTCATTCTACCAATGTGGATCATGCGTATACTCATGCATTAATATCAATACAAGAATTACGGCGGAGGCATGATCAACTTTGTGTAAGACTTGAAAGAGCCGAATCAACAGCTCTATTTGTAGAAGCTGGAGATGTAGAAGTAGATCCTGGAATATTCAAACTGATAGGGCGGCTTAGGTTTATTTTAACCACAAAACTATCTCCAATTATATTCTTTGATCCTGCCGGTAGACCCTTGCAAAAACTGTGTCCTGCACAGCCTTACAGATTAGATGAAAACTTTACGGATGAACTGTTCCTTATGGCTATTGCCTATGACAAATTAGATGCAGAATTGATCAGAAGATCAACTGAACTGAGAAAAAGGATAACGAGAATAAATGAAGCGCAATTAGTAAGCAAGGTAAGCAAAATTAGACTACAAACATCAGAAAGAATTTTGGAACAATTAGTTAGTTATCAGAGTACAATGACTCAATCTACAATAATAGAAGAAGATTTGGCAAATATAAGAAGAAAACAACCACTTCCTGATGTGCCCGTTCGCGAACGCGAACATCCGCCCGATCCTCCAACTGCGAATGAGAGCAGCATATTGCAAGGCGTCCAAAATATCATCGAACAAGTGAATATTTCCACTGCAAATAAAACTATTACCAGAGAAGAAGCTGTTCGATCTAGATTGGAAATGGATAAGTTGTCCGATCAGGCCCAACGCTTGCGAGATGGCTCCACAAAAAATACTATATTCCGTATCATAACCAACGATTATGTTGTTGCTATGTTGTCGGCTTATGCTATCTATAGCAAAGATGGTTATTCATTAATTTTGAAATTAACCGGATTTGTATCTACTGCTGTTATTGCAGGCTTTCTGGATTTAGTCTCCGTGGGTATTACGGGAAATTTAATAGCATTTGCAGCACCTATTGTTGGTATTGCATATATTTTATCCACAATGATCACTGTTAGTGGTAATCCATTCCAAAGTAGCATTAAAAGGCAAAGTGTATTGCGAAGAATGGCATCATTTTATGTTGATGCTGCTGTTCCTGTACCAGTTCAAATTGCCAGGATTAACTCCCTTAAATCTCTCGAACTTAAATTTGAGACTATTGCTGTTGCAGCACCTGTTGTTATCGGAGGTGTTATTGAGAGATTCTTATCTTACAAACCGGACTTTGTTTCCATGTCTGCTCTCATACGATCTGTAAATGCGTCTACCAATGCTATTAAAGATTTAGATGCTCCGGAGGGATCTATAGAAACGGCTGATCATGCCGCCGCTCGGAATATCGCCATTAATTACGGATTTTTGGCAGCTACTTCAGTTGCCCTGCTTCTCAACAAGGAGTTTGCGTTTGTTTATTTTACCGGTCTTGAGAGAAAGATGTTATCAGAGGATCTAAATGCACAGTATACTAGTTTTGTTAGCGCAACAAAATTAAACAGTACTCAGATTACCGAGCGTCTCGATGATGTTTGGAAATCTAACTTTTGGTTGGACCAGCGCGTTCGCACAGATCCAGCTGAACTCATCACGGCTACTTCTGATTTCAGTCTCAGTCAGGCTGAGCAATTATTGCAAGTTATAGCCGATGCTACCAAAAAAGTGGTTGCTACTATTCCTGGATTCATCAACAACATCAGCACCATTGCGGCGGTTGCTCTTGGTGCATTTGTGTTAGTTCAATTATTGAGATTTGGCATAAATTTATCTGAATAATAATCTTGACTATAGTATACTAATGTTGAGCGCTAAAGATGCCGCAAAAGAAATCAACGAAACCCCGAAGAAGGAAACGAAGAGCGCCGCGAAAGCGCCAACCCCGCCGGAGAACCCAGCAAACATCAACCGGGGAAACACTTCAGATGATAAGCCTGATGATCTCCCTCGTGAGCCTGTAGTTGTCAAGAAATCGGAACCTGTCAATATTCCAAAAAAGAAGAAATCCAAAGAAGATAACTCCTCTTCTATTCTGCCCTGGTTGGCTGGAGGGGCTATGCTTATATTTATTGGCGCGCTTGACCTCTCCAAACGTGCGGTCTTGAACTAGTTTATCTTTATCTATTTTTTGGTTAATGCGTATAGAATTACAACTATGCCACCGGCTATCATCAGCATATTTGTTTGGGATAACTTGTTTACATCGAATATGTGTTCGGGTTGTTCTACTGGCGCTGGGGGCGGCGGCGCTGGTTCGGGTTCCTCTTGTATTTCAGGTAGAGGTTTTTGTACTTCTGGCGGTTCGTCAAGGGTAGCTCCATGGCTGAAGCCCGAATTGGAGTCAAATCCAGTTGTTCTACTAAGAGACATTTTTGGTGATATCTATACTATATAAATATTTTATATTGTAGAAATATATCATAGTAAGTATACTTCTTACCAATGGCAGATCGAATCAAGAATTCGCAACAAAGGCATACTAAAGAACGGTTTATTGAAACTGGAGAAAAAAGAGATGTTCTATTTCCGCAACAGCATCAAACCATTAGCGATCCGCTAGGCGCTGAATGGAAATTCGTTGGACCTAACAATGCTCCTGTGTTCGGAGATCAAGTCGTTTTTGATATCCCAAAGACCGGATACATCGGAGAGATGTGCGTTGAGTTTAATTTACTCGCCGGAACCGGGGATTACACCACATATCCTGCTATTTCCTCAATTGACAGGTGTACTCTGCTCTCACAATCAGGAAATGAGCTCCACGACTATGACTATGTTTCCGTTATGGGAAGTATTTTTGCTACCATGCCCGATGAGGATGAACGAACAATTTTGGAAGCGTCTGGTGGAACTTCATTTGCCGCTGGCAGGTGTATTGCGCCCATTCCATTCTTCGGAAGTTCTCTGGCACACCGAGGAAAACCTCAACCACCCCTCCCAACTCACTTGTTGCAAGGAAAAATGCGACTTGAACTTAATTTGAAAACCACCGCTAACGTCGTCAATGCCGGCGGATCTGGTGCTCATGCTATTATTTCCATGCGATTGTGGTACTTGCATTACAATGCTGCTGATGAACAACGACAGCGCCACTTTTCAAACCGGGGTTCGTACAAGTACAAATCAGTTGATTGGCAAACAAACATTAACAACACTTTTGCAACTGCTGGTACTGCACAAAACTATGATATTTCTGGATTCCACGGATCGATGACTTCACTCTATGTTTTGAACAAAACGGTCGCCAATAAGACTACCGCCAACGATTATTACTTGCTCTCTCCCATCTCAGATGCTCGGCTTCTCGCCGACGGGGACCAGCTTTTCGACGTAGATTCACGAAACACACAATTGCTTCTGGCGTACCTCCACGATCGTCAAGTCGATGACGCAACTCTCGGAGACGCTCTTGTAATTAATATGGGATACGCTGATCCGGAGAACAAGAACCGAGAATATGTCGGCTCGCTTCATCTTAATGATGTAAATCAACTTGAGCTTGACTCTCTTGATGGAACCACAACATCATTGATTGATATTGTTGGAGTTTTTGACGTGGAATACATCATTGATGGAAATGGATCGATTCGTCGCTACCGGTGATCTCACAGCCCAGAATAGAAAAAACAAATTATCTTTTTTTAATCCACTTGTTCACTAACGCGATCTTGATAATTTGGATTTATCGTTGAGATAAATGCTTCAGCAAGAGACAAATCTGTAAATGTTTTACTTTTTTGCTTCCGGAATCCAATATTCCAACGGCAAACATAAGTAGTTCTAACGCTACCATCTTTCCGAGTTCGGTTCCTGGTATAGATGCACCTTTTATGATTAATGTTACTATTATTTTGAGATATAGTACACCAACGTAGATTGGAGAAATGATTGTTTTCTTTATTGCGATCGATATGATCTACGACTGGATATTCATCAGGATTATCAATAAAATGTGTTCCGACCAATCTATGGACAGTCATAGATTTACATTTGGTTCCCGTTTTATGCAAACTGTAGGACAGGTGTTTGCTCGTGTTGGGCCAAGGTTTAAGTATCTTTTCTCTTCCCAAATGATGAGATTTGCATCTGCCAAAGTTGGATATTTCATACAATAATTCGTATCCATCGACTTGTTTCCATATTTCCTCTGGATCACTTTCCATATTCAATAAGGATCATTCCATATTTATTTATAATGTTATTTCCTCTCCAGTAGCACGCTGTTTCTTTTGTATGTATCTAGTCATGGAAGCGGCGGGGTCTGAGCGAGCATATACAGAGTAATGGAGATTATACCCAAAAACCTCATGAGATACAGCACGAAGTTTATTGGGCTTAAATTGATTATGTCCATTATGCTCCATGCGCAATACGCAATGACAATGCAACTTTCCAGCCTTTTCACCAGCCTCAAAATGATAATCCGAAGAGACGGATACAATATTACCATGTGGACGCCCCGAACCATCGGCAGATCTGGTATCCTCAATATATTCCAAAATTCCCAAACTCTCAGGAGCAAGCAAGAAATCGCACCAATCCCGGAATCGCGCGCGATGGGAATCGGTCATAGTTCGAAAATCCTTCTGAGAATTAATAGTAATTAACCAAACTGAAAACCGGGAAGTATCGCCACTGGTACCACCAAATGTTTCAGCCCGGACGGATACGGCTTCCGGGTTAACACCTCGGTCAGGATTCACCACTTCATCATCCCGAAGTAGCTGATGAATTCCAGAATTATCAACTGCCTTACTGTGTTGATAGCAACATCGTTCACCTTTAGAATTAGTGGATCGAGCACCTCCTCCACATTTTTCCCCTTTGCGCCGGCCACGCGTCATTATGAATTTGCAACGCATTGTATATTATAGAATATAATATTTTCTATAAGTATATATAAGATGGAAAGCGCGGAGTTAAGCGAACTAACAAAATCCCAAGTATCGGCATTCGGTAAATTCCAGAAAACAAGAGATAGAATAGATAACATAATTTCGAAACCTGCGGAGATCCAGGAGGTAAAACCATCATTAAAAGATCTAGAGCCGACGAAACCCGAACCAACGGTAGAAATGGACGAGTCGATTCTGGATAAGATTCTGGGATTATGTAAATTCAACTTATAAATATTTATGTTTCCAATAGTATACGAACATGAGACAGTACACTCGACAAGTGTTCATCAATAGCCGGGATCGAACTTCGGGTTCAGCATCCAGCAGTAATTTCACTTACAAATTGGAAAGTACCATAGAACACGTTCACAGAATTGGAGTCCGGCGAGTTATTCTGCCGTTCAGTTATTACGTATTCACTGCAATCAATAACATCATTACATTTGATGAAGGGGGAGGTGCGCTGACTGCTACAATTACTCCCGGGAATTACACAAGAAGCGAAATAGAAGCAGAAATCAAAACACGACTAGACGCGGCAGGAGGAGATACCTACACAGTGAGTATTAGTCAAAATACATATCTGCTAACGATAGCAAGTACAGGAACCTTCGAATTGGATTTCACTGTGGCGAATTCAGCCAACGATCCTCTGGGATTTACAGCGGCAGTCCTAGCAACCGCAGCCTCACACACGAGTGCAAATGCGGTAAATCTAAACGGGCCACTGGCCTTGTTCATAAAATCAAATGAATTATCTGGAGGAGTGCGAGGAAGATTCGTAAATCAAAATATCGGATCCAATGTTATATTTGACATCACGGTAAATGTAGCCCCAAATGAGATCATTTTATCCCAAACAGCAGTGCCGGTTATGATTCAATACGTACAAGATCGTCATTTCACAGATGGACAATCCGTAAACGAAAATTCCAAATTCGGAAGAACATTGCGAGATATTGATATAAGCCTGATAACAGATTCTGGGGATGAAGTAGATCTTAATGGCCGCAATATTGTCATTGAGATAGATGTCGTCTCGTACTCGGACTGAGTTTGAAAAAAAAGTTTGTTTTTTTCATGATCCGCTCGGGTCCATCTGATGTTTTTTTGTCCATTTAGCTATACGGAAGGGTCGATCTGCTTTTTGGAATTTCAGATCGGGGCAAGAGCCATTTTGGGATCCAAACTTACTCCTCGAAATATATATATACGCTTCCATCTACTTTTTATATTTACTTATCTCAGAGATAATTATGTATGGAGCTTTATAGCTGTCCCGGCCTTAGTAGTAAGAGAATGCTTTGATATAAGGGGTATAGAGAAATATATTCTCTATAATATACTTATCTACTAGTAGATAAAATGGCAGATAAGTATGATTCTTCTGAAGTTCGTCGGGCCATTGCTTATAAAATTAGCGGTCATCGAACTCATGACATTAAAAAATTTGGTCGGGTTGGGAACATTGATGTACCCTTTATTTCTAACATGATTTCCCAGCAATCCGGTAAATGCGCTTTATGCTCTGAACCTATGATTTTGTCTGGGTGGTTGCCTTACTGCGTTTATCAGTTCACTATTGATCGCATTTTGGATTCTTTGCCCCACATGAAATCTAATGTTGTAATTAGTTGCTACCATTGTAATTGTTCATTCCACAAAAACTTCTCTCGGAAGGGTCGTACTTGCATGCGCGATTGCCACTATAAGAAACGTGTTGTTAATCGCTGGAAAAAAATGAAAATCCATCGTGGTCCTGTTTCTGGGCGTACTCGATCTAACCGATTGTAGGTGGTCTTGGTGGTTTGGATAATTCATATCTCCAACTTTTTTCCTCCATAAGTATTACGTGCAATCTTGAATTCTCCGCGTGGTTTGCTCTTATCATGTTATTTATTATGTTTATCATATCTTCTGGTAGTAATTCCAAGTATGTACCTTTGAGATTTACTTCATTCAAATCCATCGGAAGGCTTAATGCTCGTATAAATTCTAAGTACATATCCGCCATTGGTTGTCGATATTCAACTGAATATATGATTCCATATACTTTCCGTATTTGTGTTGAATAGTGTATACTTGTGCAGACTTTTATGGGAGGTGGGTCCGGGGCTACTTCGTAATAGTATAGGGGAAAAAAAAATACGCGCGCTAGAGAGTGGAGTTTGAGAATAATGGGTATTTGTGATCAGAAAAAAATGTCCCAAAATATTTTGTAGAAAAAAAACATCAGATCGGGGTTTGGTGGTTTCAGATTTTGAATTTCCATTTATAGATAAATGGCCACAATATTATACCCAATAATACCACAATGGAAAACACAATGCAAATCGTTCCCACTGTAGAAGTTATTGATCCGAAAACTCGCTCTAGAAACTGGTGTTTCACAATTAACAACTACACCTCTCATGACGTTGAATATTTATTAACTATTACATGCCCGCACTTGATATTTCAATCTGAAGTCGGAGAATCTGGAACCCCTCATCTGCAGGGATTAGTTGGATATAAAGATACTCGAAAGTTTGGTTGCGTTCAGAATCTTATTCCTCGAGCACACATTACCCGGTGCAGGAGATTCGCCGCAGCAGTAGAATATTGTCAAAAAAGAGATAGTGCTGATGATGTTTGCAGATATACTCGCATCAAAGGTAAGATTACAATCAATTCAATTAACTTAGCAGATGTTCCCAATTCTCGAACTGCAATTATTAAACTAAAAGCCGGATTGGAAGATCTTACCGATAAGCAAAAAATTATATGTATTCAGAAGTCTGAAAAATGGCTTAATGAACAACTCACATCTAATGATCCGGATGATATGTATGTGGATTTCCTCATGTCTCAAGGGCTTAAGATTGCCGCACTTGCTCAACCGCCCAAAGATCTCTCTGTGGAATTTGCGGAAACCATGATGGATTCCGAGTTGCATTTGTCGTCATATTAATTTACTCTTCTGTCAATATTTTTTCTACGGAATCAGCCTCTGTGTATGTTCCCGAGTGTTCAATGATTTGAAATACCTCAATTAGTTCTTTGCCTGTTGTTATCCATCCGGGATCTCGCAGGATGATCTCAATTCTTTTTCCACTCATAACCAATACATCATATGTCTCTTCCATTGCTTTGTAATCACTCACAAAGTTATGGAGATCCTCAATTGCGTCAGTCAGAAGATTGTGCATTGATAAAATGCAAACGGCGTTTTCTCTCAAATTCAAGTTTGTTATCACGTACATGCTTTATACTTTGTGCAATATTTTTTTAAATTATCCCGAATACCTAAATGTGATTGATTTACAGATCCAGACAATAGGTTACGCTTGAATAATTGGATCCACTTGATCCTGAACCTGCGAAAAATCCAAGAACACCGGTAGTACTTGTACTAAATATGGTGATAACGCCTCCCGAAACAAGCAGAACACCGTTTCTTGAAACGACGTTATCCAAAACTTGTGCATGGCCATATGCAGCTGCCGGAGGTCGAAGTCTAGTAGGAACAGCGCCCAACCAGTCGATCTGTGTTGCTGTATTAGCTGTCGCGAATGCTGTAGATACAGAAACGGTAACCGCGTTTCCATTTCTAACAATTCGGACTACACCAGCTTGATCTGTAGCCCAAATACCTGTGAAAAGCGTTGATGTATCCTCAAATTCTTCATAATCCGTCAGTTGTGTTTGGTTGGCTCCTGAAAATGTCAATCCAGCTAATACTGGTTGATCCTGCAAAACAAATTGGTTAAGTCCATTAATTGCAGTCAACTTATATTCTGTATTGTCTGTACTGGGTAGTGTATTTCCGAAATCCAAGATGCCTTGTCTAACCGAGACCGCGCCTGTATCATTTACAATGAGCTGGGCACCGGTTGTACCTTTTGGATTAACTCTCGGATCTGTAATAGTTGGAGAAATTGTATTTCCAGCGATGAACGCTATTTCAGCAGTTCCGAGATCATTGCCAGTCCATATATATGCTCCACCAGAAACACCTGTCGCAAATTGTGTTAATCCATCACCAGAATCCGTCACCATATTAATTACTGCGGCATCTGGACTTCCCAGTATTCCACTTGAAATAAACGCGTTATCTGCTGTTCTTATTACTTCCCAGTCTTCAATCGTAACGCCAAAATCGGTATTTTGATTGGTAATTGTGTTTGTAAATAATCCATTTCCAGATCCCGTAATCCTCACTGAGCCTGTATTCACGAAATTAATGTCTCCAGAATCAGGAATTGAACTGATGGTTGCCACATTTAATTGAGTATTGACTTGAACTTCGGCTTCATCTCCTAGCAAAGTTAACACTGCTGTAGAACCTGAAATTGCAGGAATCGTTCCTGCGGCACCTGCTGTATGACCTCCACCAACCATAAATACTGTATCAGGTTTGGGAGTTCCATCTCTGGAAGAAACGTGGCATACATTTCCGGTTACGTCTTCTAGTGTTATGTCATTATAAAATTCTTGAGCATCTCTCAGCCAAATGACGTTTGGTTCGTCGTTAGCTCCTGCACCGTTTGTATCACCCTCGAGTACCAAATCAACATCTACTCGACCTTGCAAATTCACAAATACATTATTAGTATTCAAACTGGAATTTCCTATGAGAAGTTCTGCATCATTGCCGTTCTGTTCGATATGAAAGATTTCGTTTTCCAGATCAATACCATGATCAAGTGTAAATTCATTAATGCAATCTACACTAATACATCCATCTCTGACCTCTAAGTCTGATACTGATACGCTCTCAAAATCTGCGTTTTTTTCGTTAAGCAGGCTCATATGTTTTATACTTAATTGGACATATTTTATGTGTATAATATATATATATTATATGTGGGAGGACAAAGATATCATCACACTCATCGCAATTATTCTCACATTTTTGCTCAATGTGTATCAAAGCGTCAAACAGAGGCATTTCGAAATGGATTCAGGCTGCTGCCGTTTTAAGTACGACAGCGAACATCAGGAAAATAGCAAAGAGGAGGGACTGCCATAAAAAAATATGGATTGTTTCTTTTTTTGATTAGACTTGATCTGGAACGGGAATTCCAAATTCTTCTTTCACCATTAGATATAGAGTTGAAATGCCCATTGTTGCTGCGACGTCTTGAATATCATTCATCAGAGTGGTTTCTCCTTCTTTCTTTTCCGGAAGCTTGCCGAAAAACTTCATAGTACGGCTTAACTGTAGCAATGCCGTAAGTATCACAATCTCTGCGGCTACTCGTCTGGTTGAAGATGGTGCGCTGGTTTGAGGAGTTCTTGTTGGATCATTTATTGGCATATTGAGAAATCCGCTTGAATCTAAAAATGGTCTGATTATCCAATTGTATACCACCACATCCACTGCAAATGGCATCACTTTATTGACCGAGGGAGTACCTCTAATGGTTTGAACATGAGTGTATGCGATCACATCACATATAAGTTCCACAAAATCTTTTTGTCCGGGGACTTGCAATCCTGTCATCGATAAGAGTATACTAACTATAATATATTTCTACAATATAAAATATTTATATCTCAATCTTGAATTTTAGCATCTTATCGTCGATGTAATCCACCACTATGGCTCTGTGATCCACACATATTGTCTTGATGAGTTTGTGCCATACCTCGAATTCTTCTTTGTTGGTTTTGATCTCATCACTTTCCAGATTACCAATCAAGAATGTATCTATTATATGTTTGATCTTCGGGAATGTCTTTATTCTCATTATGATCAAGAAATCAAGATTCTCACGATGAGATGGTAGGAGGCAGGTACTATCTTGCACTGAATAGATAATAGACATATTTAGATTCCT
>SDBT01013794.1_pt1 | contig 12929 bp, 4 predicted proteins | sample 2277101 | NCBI WGS metagenome assembly SDBT01 (sample SAMN10404973, study PRJNA504765) | marine sediment metagenome | isolation source: marine sediment core GS10_PC15, 103 cmbsf | place: Arctic Ocean: Southern Knipovich Ridge | collected 2010 | reverse complement strand
GATATTAAGATTATTCAAAGCACTAACATAAATTTTTATCTTTTGATTGAAGGGAACGGAAAAAGTAAGATTATCATTCAATCCATGAATTCCTTCGAAAATTAAAATTTCATTTTTATCGAGTTTAATTCTTTGATGGCTTTTTTCGCTCTTTCCTGTAATAAAATTAAATTTGGGAATCTGGATTTCCTTACCAGTTAAAACAGATTGCAAGTCTGCATTTAATAAATCTAAATCAATTGCATTTAAAGCTTCAAAATCATATTTGCCATTTTCTTTTCTGGGTGATAGATGGCGAGGAAGAAAATAGTGATCCATCTCAATTAATTCCGGGAAAATGCCATTAACTCTTAATTGGATTGAAAGTCTTTTGGCAAAAGATGTTTTTCCTGAAGAAGTAGGACCAGCTATTAAAATTATTTTCAAATCATTATTATGTGAAATCTGATTAGCAAAATCTACAATTTTTTTCTCATGGAGAGCTTCTTCAATCTGAATAAGCTCTGTCAATTTATAATCATTTCCAGCTCTATTAAGAGAACTCACATTATGAACCTTCAAGATATTCAACCATTTATCATGCTCTTGATGAGTAGAAAAAAGTTTCCTGGGAAAACTGAAATTTCCATTAATTTCAAATGAATCCCTTTCAGGAAATCTTAAGATTATTCCAGGAGCGTGAAAAACAAGGTCAAAATTTTCAACAACTCCGGTATTATCAGCCAATTCGCTCAAAAAGTAATCGTAATAATCTTCACATTTATAAATATCGATATTCTCAAATTTCAGGTTTTTTATTACATCATCACGATTTAGTTTATTAAATATTTTTTCAGCTTCTGTTGGTGAAACATTTATTTTTTCAATTGGTAATTTTGAACTTATAATTTTTTGCATTTCAGTTTTAAGTTTTTGCACATCCTCAGCAGTAATCACGTATCCTTCGAAAACTTCTCCAAAAACCCCGACACCGATAGAATGCTCTATAACAAATTTTAAATTCTGTGTAAAAATGTTGTAAAAAGCTTTTACCATCACAAAAATCATCGTGTTTTGGTAAATCAGATATCCTTCAGAAGAATTCCTGCAAATGCAGTCCAATCTTACATTATCCGAAATCACATCATTGACATTTGCATATTCATAATCAATTTTATAAGCTATAATCTGACAGGTTTCAATATCAATATCTTCAATAATTTTCTTTATTGATGCAGGTTTAGCCAATGCCAGAGTTTTATTATGCTCACCATTAAGTCTTATTTCAACTTTGAACAATGTGTCCTCCAAAAAATAAAATTAAACTAAATTTAGAATTTTATAATGCATTTTGAAGTCAAGTTTTTTGAAAGCTTACTAATGAGTACATTAAATTCCCGGCATATTGATTTTCTCCTTCCTCCCGAAAGCTTTCGGGACAGTTCGGAAAGAGCTATATCCAGAAGCTTCCGTCAATTGCCGGACACATCTGCTTCTCTTTAGTTTCCGAAGCAGAAAAGGCTGTGTGAAACAGATGACATCAAAGAAAAAAAACATGATAAAATCCGGCGTGGAGTTACATTCATAAAAGCAGAAGGTGGATTTACAGGTAAAGAATTTAACATGCTTTTCTGTGCTATTTACAGAAGACAGGTTGCTATTCTTCGTGATATTGTAAAGGACATTGATCCTTCAGCTTTTGTTCTGCTAACAGATGTTTCGGATGTAATGGATTAAGGTTTTAGAAGTAGAAATATAAATCTATCCGAGAAAAATTAAATCAATTATATAAAAAAAAAATTGAACTAATATTAAGATTTTATACTAAAATATTTGACAAAAAACATATATTAAACAAAATTAGATATAAAAAATAGTTCATGAATTTCATGAATTACTTATAGTTTTCTTGAGATTAATCTGATTTGCTAAGATTTATATTTCATGTTCTAAATTTCGTTAATTCAAATAATTATGAATAATTAAAAAACTTTTTCAATATTTTAAAGGAGGCAAAAAAGTATGAGACACACAATCGCAAAAAAAGTATTAATAGGACTTTTAATATTATTTACATCGTCTATTTTTGCTCAAACTAAAGAGGCTAAAGATTCAGAATGGATAGGCGATCCGGATAATCATCTAAATGTTAATTTATCTGTATTTTATCCCTTAAGTATAAATAAGAACGATAATGTCTCAACAAAAATCAACTTGAGCTGGTTTTACGGAAGAGTCGGTTATGTAAAAGGTATAGAACTAAGTAGTATGGTTAATCATGTCAAAAAGAATGTTCTAGGTTTCGAATCTGCTGGAATTCTTAATGTCGTTGAAGGGAAAATGAAAGGATTCCAATCTGCAGGAGTGGTTAACTATGTGGGAAATAACTTTATAGGTTTTCAAACAGCAGGAACAGTAAATTCTACTGGAGGTAATTTTAGAGGATTGCAAACAGCAGGAACTGTTAATTATACTGGAGGAAATTATAATGGAGTTCAGATATCAGGAACCCTGAACTACGTAAAAGGAGATATAACCGGATTGCAGGTGTCAGTAATAAACATCGCAAAAAATGTGAAAGGTTCGCAAATCGGAGTTATAAATATTTCTAAAAGCATAAATGGAATTCCAATCGGACTGATTAATTATGCTCAGGATGGCAAAGTTCATCCAATCGCCTGGTATAGTAATATCATTCAAACTAATATAGGTATTAAGTTTGCGGTAAATAACTATTTTTATTCTATGTTAAGCTGTGGATATATTAATCAGGTGAATGAAACGAAAAAATCTTTAGCAGTTGGTTATTATATGGGATTTCATTTACCCATTAATAAAGATGGATATTATGTACTAGGTTTTGTAGAACTGGGTAAACTCTATTTCGATGTTGATCTGGGATTTCTTACAGTAGATAATGATGAATTATTCAAAATGGATAAAGGGATTAAAAATCAGAATATGCTTCAGGGAAGATTTATCATGGGTTATGAACTTTGGGCAGGATTATCATTATTTGCTGGCATTGGTGAAAACTATTCCTTTGATCATGATCAGGAAGTTGGAGAAGGTAAATCCGAAACATTGTTCTTAGTCGGTCTCCAGCTATTCTAAACAAAGGTTATGTAAATGCTATTAAAAAATGATAAAGGCATAGCAGGTCTTGATACTAATGAAATAATGGATAAGGCAAAAAGAGCTGCTATAGAATTTAGGAAACTAGATCAAAAGCAAACCGATCGCATTGTTAAAGCAGTTTACCAGGTAGGATATAATAATCGTGTGAGCTTGGCCAAACTGGCTTGTGAAGAGACAAAATTGGGTGTCTGGCAGGATAAAGTAATAAAAAATGTCATTGCTACACGATTTGTTTATGAAGATATCAAAAACCTTAAAACAGTGGGGATTATCTCAGAAGATGAAGAAAATGATATCGTGGAAATAGCTCAACCAATTGGACCAATTTTTGCCATTACACCTGTTACAAATCCCACTTCAACAGTCTTATTCAAAATCCTGATAGCTTTAAAAACAAGGAATCCAATTATTATTCGACCTCATGGTGCTGCAAAGAAGTGTTCTATTAAAGCATCACAAATATGTTATGAAGCTGCTTTGAAAGAGGGAGCACCAAAGGATTGTATTCAATGGATAAGGCGTTCTTCAATCGAACAAACATTAGACTTTATGAGCCATAAAAAAACTGCTTTAGTCCTTGCAACTGGTTCTGTTAGCTTAGTTAAAGCAGCACAAAGTTCTGGAAATCCTGCAATTGGAATTGGACCTGGGAATGTACCCGTTTACATCGGTAAAAGTGCAAACGTTCCTTTTGCAGTTGAACAGATTTTTCTTTCTAAAACTTTTGATAATGGGACTGTTTGTGCGAGTGAGCAAGCTGTGATAGTAAGAAAAATTCAAGCTAAAGAGGTAATAAAGGAGTTTAAGAAACATAACGCATATTTCTTATCAGAAGAAGAAATTAAACTTCTTGAATCTGTTGCTTTTAATAAAGCTGAGAAAGTTATGAACATAGAGGTTATTGGACAACCTGCACCTGTTATTGCCAAAATGGCAAATATTGATGTTCCTGCTGAAACAACAATACTCATTGCCATACTTGAGGAAGTAGGTTTACAATCACCACTTTCTCTTGAGATTTTAGCTCCCATTCTTGCATTTTATATTGTTGATGATTTTGAACAAGCAATTGAAATGTGTCGAGAGATAAATATTCATGGCGGGTTAGGTCATACCGCAAGTATTTTTTCCAAAAATGAAGATAAGATTAAATATTTTGCTTCAGTTATGAATGCAGGTCGTATTCTGGTAAATACACCTTCGTCTCAAGGTGCTTTGGGTGGGACATATAATTCTCTTCAACCATCACTAACCTTAGGTTGTGGAACAGGGGGTAACAACATCACAACCGATAATATCTCAGCAAAACATCTGATTAATATTCAACGTATTGCTAAACGAAAAGTAAGTGATTGTTTAAATTGTTCATACATTAAATATCTTGATGAATCTAAAGACGCAAAAATCCTTGAGAAAGAGTGTAAAAAATGCCAATATTGGATAAGAAAAGAATAAAATAAATGTTACAATTCCACTTACTTTGGTTTTAGTTCCTTGTCTTTATATGATTGGGCAGGATTTAATACGATTTTCAGGGGATAAATTTCGCTAAAGAAGAAATAAGATAAGACACGATTGAGGATTTTTTTTGTAAAAAAAATCAAATACAACTTCAAATGATTTGATATTATTCTTCAAGTTTCAAAAAAATTATTCTTTTTTCTGCTTTACAAATTTTAATCAAATCAATTAATCTCATCCCCGATTAAAACATTGGAGATCTTATGAAAAAAACACTTATTCTTTTTATTTTATTTTTGTTATTTTCCTTTTTATATGCTCAACATTCGGAGGATTTTGAAACTGGTGATTTCTCATCTTTAGATTGGCAAATGGATGGATATGAGGATTGGCTTGTGACAAGTTATCAACCTTTTGAAGGAAATTTCTGTGCTCAAACAGGTTATCTTTATGATGGACTAACCTCGTCTTTATCGATTTCAATGGAAACTTCTTATACTGCTGATATCAGCTTTTATTGGAAATCCAGCTTACAATTTGATGATAAACTAATTTTTTATATCGATGGGCTTGAAATTGATTTCATTTCATATGTAAATTCCTGGCAATTTTTTTCTGTTTCTGTGGAATCAGGAGAACATACTTTTAAATGGACTTTTGAAAAAGGTGTAACCGGTTCAACCGGTCTGGATTTTGGATGGATAGATAACATCACATTCCCGCCTACAACAACTTTTGATAATGACCTGGCTGTAAAAACAATTTACGGACAAACAATTGTTTATATCGGAGATTCTGCTGCTTATGATGTTGTCATCAAAAATTGGGGAAATCTTGAGCAGGATAATTATATCATTAGATTATTTGGTGAAAACAATATAGAATATGAATCTCTCACAATTACAGAAAACCTTGAATCCGAAGCTGAAGCAATTCATAAAATTGTCTGGCTTGTTCCGGATAATGGTATGATCCAAACGTATTTATGGGCTGAAGTTGAATTTCCCGAAGATGAAGATCCTTCAAATAATAGTTCAGGAATTTTTCCTATTCATATTTTATCTTCCGGTCAAAATCCTGTTACAGTGGGTTATGGAAATGTATTAACACAATGGTATCCTATGAACTTTTATTTCGAAAACAGTTTATCTGAAACAATATATTATTCTGCAGAATTGGGTTATGCTGGAGAAATTACAGCAATTTCTTATAAAAATAATTTCAACTCGAATTTGACTGATATTCACACAAAACTCTGGATAGGAAATACAAATCAGAGTAATCTTACAAATGGATGGATTAATGCCTCATCTTTAACTCCTGTATTTGATGATTATATAGATTATCCCAGTGGCATAAATGATATTCTGATCACCCTCGATTCTCCATTTTCTTACTCGGGAGGAAATCTGGTTTTAATGTGCAACCGACCCTGGGATGATAATACTTATACCACTAACGATGAATTTTATTCGACAATTAATACAACCTATTATGATAGGACAAGAGCTGTAAATAGCCATACAACAATTAATCCTGTAAATCCTCCAACCGGTTACCTTTTTAGTCGGTTACCAAATACAACGTTTTATATAACAGTCAATAATACGGGTTTTATTGAAGGGATTGTTTCTGATAATTTCGGTAACCCTCTTATTGGTGCTGATGTAATTCTGGAACAAAGCCAAATTCAAAAATTCTCAAACAGTTCAGGGTATTATTTATTTGGAAATATAATTGAAGGATTATATAGTTTTACAGCTTCTGCTCATGGATTTAATTCTGTAACTGAACAAGCTACTATTTATATAGATCAAACAACTGAATTAAATTTTGATCTTTATGCTATCCCGACAATATCTGTTAGCGGACAAGTTGTAGGAAGCGATGAGCAAGCAATTGGCATTGAAAACTGTAATGTAATTTTAACCGGTTACGAAAACTACTCAACTGTAACAGATGCTAACGGAGATTTTTTATTCCCGGATATTTATGTAAATAATGATTACACTCTAAATATTAATCATCCGGATTATTCAATTTATTCAGATGAGATTATCGTTCAGATTTTTAACCTGGATCTTGGTGTTATTATTATAAATGAAAAATCCTTTGCTCCAGCAATGGTTCAAGCGGTTTTAAGTGTTTCGCAAACCGAAGCAGAAATTTGCTGGTTTGCTCCTCCTTTTATAGAATTTTTAAGAGATTTTGAATCCTATAATACATATCGTTTTTTAGAAATCAATAATAATGAACCGGAAAATTGGGATTTGCTCTCTACCGAAATTATTGATACTTTTTATATCGATACTTCTTGGAATTTTCTTCCTCTGGAAGTATATCAGTTCGCTGTTACTTCTATTCATACAAATGGTGTAGAATCAATTCCTGCTTTTTCCAATATTCTTGAAAAAACTTTAACAAACGCTGAATCTGAACTTCCTGATAATGGTTTCAAGTTACTTCAGAATTACCCTAATCCTTTTAACCCAACAACAACAATTTGTTTTGAATTAAACACTGAAAACACTGAAATCACCGAATTGATAATTTATAACATTAAAGGACAAAAGATAAAGACTTTCCCCATAAACGCATCAATCCTTATACACATAAACACAATAATTTGGGATGGTACTGATGATAACAACCAGCCAGTTACATCAGGTATTTATTTCTATAAATTGAAAACTGATAATTTCGAAAAGACGAGAAAAATGATTTTGATGAAATAATTGTGTCATTCCCATGAAAATGGGAATCTCAGAGATCCCCGCTTTCGCGAGGATGACAAATGAAGGACAAGGAGTAAAAGATGAAAACGAAAATGTTGTTTTGTATTTTATTTATTGTAACAACTTGTTTATTCTCAACCATCATCAACGTACCAGCAGACCAACCAACGATCCAGGAAGGAATTAATGTAGCAGTTGATGCAGACACAGTTCTTGTACAACCCGGAACTTATGTGGAGAACATTAACTACAATGGAAAACTCATTACAATTGGGTCATTATTTTTAACAACCCAGGATACAACTTACATTTCACAAACGGTTATTGATGGTAATCAGAATGGCAGTGTTGTAAAATTGGAAAATGGAGAAGATTCTACTGCAGTTCTTTGTGGTTTCACTATTACAAATGGCTATGATTATTTTATTAATGGTGGTGGGATTTATTGCAGTAATTCCAGTCCGAGTTTAGTGAATGTAACAATAACAAATAATTATGCTGAACAGTGTGGCGGTGGGATTTACTGTGAAAATTCCAGTCCGATTCTACAGAATGTAACTATAACAGGTAACTCTGCCACTTTTGGTGGTGGGATTTACTGCGATGATTCCTCCCCGAGTTTAGAAAATGTAACAATATCAGATAATTCTGCAGGTAGTGGTGGTGGGATTTACTGCGATAGTTCCAGTCCGAGTTTAGTTAATGTAACTATAACGGGTAATTCTGCTTCTTCTGGAGGTGGGATTTGCTGTAGTAGTAATTCCAGTCCGATTCTACAGAATGTAACTATAACAGGTAACTCTGCCACTTCTGGTGGTGGAATTTACTGTGAAGATTCCAGTCCGAGTTTAGTTAATGTAACTATAATGGGTAATTCTGCTTCTTCTGGAGGTGGGATTCGCTGTAGTAGTAATTCCAGTCCGATTTTGGAGAATGTAACCATATCAGGTAATTCTGCTGTTTATGGCGGTGGGATTTACTGTGAAGATTCCAGTCCGAGTTTAGTAAATGTAACAATATCAGATAATTCTGCTGGATATAGTGGATTTGGTGGTGGAATTTACTGCAATAATTCCAGTCCGAGTTTAGTTAATGTAACTATATCAGGTAATAGCGCTGATACTAGAGGTGGTGGGATTTCCTTTGGAGGTGGTAGTCCGAGTTTACAGAATGTAACAATAACAGGTAATTCTGCTTATGAAAATGGTGGTGGGATTTCCTGTCATAATTCCAGTCCGAGTTTGGAGAATGTAACCATATCAGGTAATTCTGCTTATGAAAATGGTGGCGGGATTTTCTGTCATAATTCCAGTCCGAGTTTTGATGCTGTAAATCGATGTAATATCTTCCTGAATTTTGCTGGTTCATCAGGATGTGATCTGTATGCATACAATTGCCCTACTATAGATGTAATTGTAGATACATTCACTGTATTGCAACCGGATGATTATTTTGCCTGTCCGATCGATAATTTCACCTTTGATATTCTTAATGCCAAAATAGAGCAGGTAGATCAAGATCTGTATGTTAGTCCTGAAGGTTCTGATGATAATAGTGGATTAACGGTTGATGATCCATTACTTACAATTTCTTATGCACTTGCTAAGATCCTTTCTGACAGTACAAATACTCTCACAATTCATCTATCGAATGGAACCTATTCCCCTTCCGGGACAGGTGAAATATTTCCATTATATTGTAGAAGTTATGTTTCATTGCTTGGAGAAGATGAGGTTTCTACAATTTTAGATGGTGAAGGATTGAGTGGAATTTTATTGTGCAATAACGATAATAATTTTTTCATAGAAAATATGACTATTCAAAATGGTAATGCTTATGAAGGTGGTGGGATTTGCTGCTGGGATAATTCCTGTCCGATTCTACAGAATGTAACTATAACAGGTAACTCTGCCACTTCTGGTGGTGGGATTTGCTGTGAAGATTCCAGTCCGAGTTTAGTAAATGTAACTATAATGGGTAATTCTGCTTATTCTGGAGGTGGGATTCGCTGCGATAGTTCCAGTCCGAGTTTGGTAAATGTTACTATATCGGGTAATACTGCTGATGAAGGCGGTGGGATTATATGTTGTTTTTATTCTAATCCGAGTTTGGTAAATGTAACAATATCAGATAATTCTGCTTCCAGCTCTTATGGATTTGGTGGTGGGATTCTCTGTAGGACTAATTCCAGTCCGATTTTGGAGAATGTAACCATATCAGGTAATTCTGCTGCTTATGGTGGTGGAATTTGCTGTGTTGATTATAATTCCGGTCCAAGTCTACAGAATGTAACAATAACAGGTAATACCGCCTATCAAGGTGGTGGGATTTATTGTGGGGATTTTTCCAGCTTGAGTTTTGATCCTGTAGATCGATGTAATATCTTCCTGAATTTTGCTAGTTCATCAGGATGTGATTTGTATGCATACGATTGCCCTACTATAGATGTAATTGTAGATACATTCACTGTATTGCAACCGGATGATTATTTTGCCTGTCCGATCGATAATTTCACCTTTGATATTCTTAATGCCAAATTAGAGCAGGTTAGTCAAGACCTGTATGTCAGTCCTGCTGGTTCTAATTATAATAGCGGATTAACCGTTAATGATCCATTACTTACAATTTCTTATGCACTTGTTAAGATTCTTCCTGACAGTACAAATACTCACACAATTCATTTATCGAATGGTACATATTCCCCTTCCGGAACAGGTGAAATATTTCCATTATATTGTAGAAGTTATGTTTCATTGCTTGGAGAAGATGAGGTTTCTACAATTTTAGATGGTGAAGGATTGATTGGAATTTTATTGTGCGATAACGATAATAATTTTTCCATTGAGAATATGACTATTCAGAATGGCAGTGCTTATAATGGTGGTGGGATTTACTGTTCTTCTAATTCCAGTCCGAGTTTGGTAAATGTTACAATTACAGATAATACTGCTTCTGATAATGGTGGTGGGATTTACTTTGGATATTCCTCTCCGAATCTACAGAATGTAACAATATCAGGTAATATTGCTGATGAAGGTGGTGGAATTTACTGTTCTTCTAGTTCCAGTCCGAGTTTGGTAAATGTTACAATTATAGATAATACTGCTTCTGATAATGGTGGTGGGATTTACTGTGATTATAATTCCAGTCCGAATTTAGATAATATAACAATAATAGGTAATTATGCTAATCGTGGTGGTGGGATTTACTGTTATAATTCCAGTCCAAATATAGTGAATGTAACTATAACAGGTAATTATGCTATGGCATTAGGTGGTGGAATTTACTGTTCTTATTCCAGTCCGAGTTTAGTGAATGTAACCATATCAGGTAATATTGCTGATTATGGTGGCAGTATTTACTGCAGAGCTATTTCCAATCCGAGTTTAATAAATTCAATTTTGTGGAATGATACTCCGGAAGAGATTTATTTTAGTCCAGATTATAACCCAAATTCAATCACAATATCATATTCAGATATACAAGGTGGAGAAGCTGGAATTATAACAAACAATAACGGTACAGTGAACTGGCTGGAAGGCAATATTATAGAGGTCCCTCAATTTGTTGGAACTGGAGGATATCCTTTCACATTACTGGAAGATTCTCCCTGTATAGATGCTGGTAATCCTAATCCAATTTATTATGACCCGGAAGACCAGTTCAATCCTGGCTACGCCCTTTGGCCAGCAATGGGAACTATTATAAATGATATGGGTGCTTATGGTGGACCAAATGCAATCGGTTGGCCAGCTGTTGATATAGAAGAACCGATCATCCCTAATTCCTCATCCCTGATTTCTCATCTTTCTAATTATCCTAATCCCTTCAATCCAACCACTACAATAAATTATTCTCTAAAAGAAAATTCGAAGGTTACACTAAATATTTACAACATCAAAGGGCAGAAAGTGAGGACATTAATAAAGGATAAGCTTGAAACTGGTAATCATTCTGTAATTTGGTATGGGAAAGATAATAATTGTAAATCAGTTTCATCAGGAATTTATTTCTATAAATTGAAAACAGGAAATTTTCAGAAAGTTAGGAAAATGATATTGATGAAATAATTGTGTCATTCCAATGAAAATGGGAATCCATGAATTGGAATAGATCCCCGCTTACGTGAGGTTTACCTGCCTATGGTAGGATTACAAAATAATTAAGAAGATAATAGTGATAATGTAGGGACAGCTTACCGGGTTGTCCAAAAAAAGTTTTCCAAAGGAGAATATCCTGAATAATAAAAAAATATTCATTTTAATCGTATTCATTTGTTTCTTCGTGATTTTATACGGTATAAGCATTTATGATATCCAATACACAGTAGACCCCGGAAATGGAACTTATCCGTCTAACTATGAAGGTCAAAACGTAACAACAGGCGGAATTGTAACAGGAACGGATTTCAGTAATGGACGATATTTTATTTCATCATCCCAGGGTGGTGCCTGGAATGGAATTTACATCTATGATAATGAGCACACAGTTTCGTTGGGAGACAGCATAATCGTAAATGGTGAAGTCTATGAATATTGGGGTTTTACTGAGATTTCATCGCTGGAATCATTCGAGCTGATAAGTTCCGGAAATCCGCTTCCGCTCGCATGTGCAGTTTCTACATTGGAAGTTTCCAGCCAGGAAGCTTTTGAAAGTGTGTTGGTACAAGTTAATGATGTGGTTGTTACTCAGGTGTATGATGAATGGAGCGAATGGAAAGTAAGCGATGGAACCGGAAGCTGCTTAATCAGTATAGGTTTTTTCAACCTGGAAGATTCAGGTTTTCCTCTCATCCTGGGATATCCTTTTCCCAGTTTTACAGGAATTGTATCATATACATGGGAAAATTTTCAAATAAATCCAAGAAACCTGGATGACCTGCATTCTGCTCCTGAAAGTTATATTATTTCAATTTCCGAACAATATATCTTTGCTTCCGGAGAATTTGATGTTCCTATTTATTTATCATTTTTAGGTGATTCACAACAGGTTCAAACCTATCAATTTGACCTGGAATATAATTCTGAAGTGCTACAATATAGCGGATTTATCCAGAATGGCACTCTTTCCGGGACCGGCTCTGTTTCAGTTGTACAGCCTTCCAATAATATAATTTCCGTTCAATATAATGGTGATTTTTCTTTTTCGGAAGTACAACCTTTAATAAAAATATGTTTTACAGGTTTAAACTCCGGCACAGCAGATTTCCAGTTTCCTGCCTTTACAATGGATGGAATCGATATAAATTATTTTTCAATTGAACAGGTAATTATCCAAATCGAAAGCATTCCCATTGGTGATACTCTCACAGTAATCCAGAAGCCGCTTCTCAATATTCCCCAGATCGTTGAACCAACAGAAGACTTGAATATCCAATGCCTGGCAGATGCAGGCACAACCGGCTGGACTGTGGAATTATTACACAACAATAATGTGCTTCCATTAACCATAACAGAGAATTTCTATAATACGGATTTGGAGCTTCTTCATGATACACAGTTTATTGAAAGGATGATAAGTGATGGAACAATCCACTTGGGGGAACTGAAAACCACGGTCACCTACCACGATCCTTGTGATTTGGGAAGACACAGCGATCTTTACGACGTTCCGAGA
>SDBT01013793.1_pt1 | contig 12929 bp, 13 predicted proteins | sample 2277101 | NCBI WGS metagenome assembly SDBT01 (sample SAMN10404973, study PRJNA504765) | marine sediment metagenome | isolation source: marine sediment core GS10_PC15, 103 cmbsf | place: Arctic Ocean: Southern Knipovich Ridge | collected 2010 | reverse complement strand
TAAAATAATTATTAGTAAAATCAAATCACTCATTTTAAAAAGTATCGGATTGGCAACCCCACGTGGAATTTGGTTCCCATATCCTCTCTGTTGCATAACTACCGCTGTAGTCTCCGCTTTTCGATAACTTTGAAGAATCATTCCAGGTAAATCATTTATAACTGATTTAATCTGTTCCCATCGATTAACAGTTGAGGCTAATCCTAACGCTTTTTTTGATCTTGTAATCGTTTGCCATTCTCTTTGAAAAGTGGGATAGAATCGTAGGGTTAATTCTAAGAACATGAATAGATCTTCGACTCTTTTCCATTTTAAATTTAATTTTATCCAAATTGATCGAATGGCTAATACAATGTTTTGTTCCCTTATAATTTCAAGATAGAATGCCATTACAATCACTAATAATATTAATTTACTTGCAGCAATTCCCGCGTTATTAATTATCATTATCCAGGTAGAATTTGTAAAAACAAACGAAATAAATAAATAAATTATTATCATTATCGGGAAAAATAGAAAAAATGGTTTAACTTGTTTAAAGGCTGATTTAAAATGATTCATGTTTAATAATATAATTATTATACACAGCATATAATAAATCATCAATCCATTCCAATTTTTACTAAGAATAGTGGAAAACGCAAAACCTAGATAAAGAAAGGAAGTAACTATTGGATTTACCATTTTTTATAAATTCAATTGAATAGAGTAAATTAAAGTAAAATTATCAGGATTAATGTAGGTTGAAAATTCAACTTTTTCTTTTAATGAAATATTTTTTAAATAGTAAACGTCAATTGCTGAAATGATGTGGTTAAGAACTATTCCACCGATCAAAAATTTTCCGATTAGTTGTAAACGGTCACTTTCTATTCGCAAATCTTCAAATTTTTTGCGTTTTGTATCTGTGTCCCAATCCCAATTCCAATTTGCTTCGCTTGGATATAAATTATCAACCTCGCGCCACCTTAAATGTTCAGCATTATAATCAAATTGTGAATCGTAGTTTCCTATATCTACCCAAAATTGATGATTCTTTCCATCTACAACTACATTTGCATGTTCAGCAGCCATAGACTGGTACGTTGTTGAAATATTATTTGACCTAACAAAACTGAAGGCCGTTAACGCAATTCCGATAAGTTCAGTAGTAAAGAAAAAGTTGCCACGTGAATTTTTATTTAATTCATATTCGCCCCAACCCGGAACAATAGCAGATTTAATTGTTGGTGGAATTTTGGAAACAATTTTAATTCCACTTTCTGCAAAAGTAAAATTAATTATACTTAAAATTAGTAATAATATTATTTTATACGATTTATCCATACTGAAGTAAATATTATTAATGAAACTATAATACACAAAACGGCAAATACTTCACCATATTTGGTATAAAAAGTTAATGTTTGTATAGGAATTATATCAGCAATTATGATTGCTTTTTTTCCTAAAGGAATTTTTTGCTGTACAAACCCAGTTGGATTTATCACGCCTGAAATTCCGGTATTAGCGCATCTAACTATAGGAACTCTATTTTCAATTGCGCGTAATTTAGCTAATTCAAAGTGCTGATATGGACCTGCAGATTTTCCCAACCAACCATCATTTGCTTGAATTGTTATAAATTGAGCTCCATTTTTCACAAAACTTCTTACTCCAGATGGTCTACTTGATTCATAACAAATTAAATTTGAGAATCCCACCGAATCTAAGTTAAAAACTGTGTAATCTTTGCCCGGTGTAAAGTTACCTTGACCAAAATTTAATTTTTTTAGAGAAGGAAATTTTTCTGACAACGGGATGTATTCAGCGAACGGTACTAAGTGAATTTTATGATACATTTTTATACTATCATCCGGTTTAATAAAAATTGTACTATTATAATATATTTTTTCTCTATCTTCATTAATAATTCGATCAACAGTACCGGAAAGTAAAGGAACATTAAATTTAGCTAATTTTATTGTTATAGGTCTTCGTCTATGACTTGATAACCGTAAATATGCAGGTACGGCTGATTCCGGCCATAATATCAAATCTGGATTTAAATTTAAAGCAGAATCAAGCAGACCATGCATTAGTGCAAAATTATCTTCTCGTGATTCAGGCTCCCATTTTTCATCGGGATTGATATTTGGTTGTGTGATTGCTATTGAAATAGATTCATTATTTACTTCATCTATAGTAACAATTCGAATATATCCAAAACTAAAGATTAATAAAAATATCAAACTCGTGATAATTAAATATTTACGTTTATTTTTAGATATTACAGCTAAATAAAAACCAATATTAATTAATATTATCCAAAAAGAAATTCCGTAACTACCTGTAATATCAGCGATTTGAACTAAAGGTAAATACTCAGTTTGAGTTAGTCCTAAATTAATCCAAGGGAATCCCAAAGCTCCTAAACTTCTCATTAATTCCATTGCTACCCAAGCAAATGGTAGAATAATTAAACCTTTTGAACTTCTTATTTCAATAAATGATACAAGATATCCTAATCCCGACCAAAATACTCCAAGATATATAACCGCTCCAATTAGCGATGCGAAAACCGGAAGGAAACCGGCACCACTATTTAAACCAATCCAATAAAGTGAAATAAAATTGGCAGTTATTGATGATAAAAAAGCGAGTTGTACTGCTTGACGTGGTTTAACATTTAAAAATATATGTATTAGGGGAATTAATCCAAACCATGCAAAGAATCCAAGATGCCAAGGCGGATACGACAAACCTAGCAAAACTCCTGATAATAGGGCTAATTGCCAGTGTGGTCGTTTTAGTATGCTAACTAACATAATGTGTATCAATATATTGCTGGAGTAAAATCGCAGCTGCGGTTTGATCCACTAAGCCCTTGTTTTTATACACTTTCTTTTGTTGTTCTATTAATGATTTTTTAGCAGCAACAGAGGTTAACCGTTCATCTTGCAATGCAACTTTAATTCCATTATTTATTAAATCATCAGCAAAATTTTTAACGTGCTTAGTTTGGGCAGTTTCTTGTCCTTTTAATCCTATCGGTAAACCGACAACAACTAATACAACATCATACTCCTTTACAATGACCAAGATTGCATCTATCGCATCTTGATTAGTATTAATTGTTAAAGTTTTTAGAGGAGATGCGATTATAGGGATTGGATCGGATAGGGCTAATCCAATCCGTCTATCACCATGATCAACGCCAAGCAGTCTTCCTACCAAATTTCTAAATACTATTTAAATAGGTTGCTTGAGATGTTGTTTAAGTAATTTACCGGGTTTGAAGTGTGACTTTTTATGTGCCGGAACATATACCTCTTCATTTGTCCGAGGATTACGTGCACGCGGTTTAGCTTTTGTCGGTTTTACTTCAAACACACCAAAATTACGTACTTCGATTCGAATATTGTCATAATCTCTACTCATCATTTCTCTTAAGACACCGAAGATTTCATTAACGTAAGGTGCAGTCTGATCATAAGACGAGTTTGTTTGACTAGCAACACGTTTGACGATATCTTTTTTTGTGAATGTTCTTTTTTTCATTATTTGTCCGTCCTTTCTACAAAATCAATTTCTTTGATCGCAATTAATTTTTTAACCATTCGATCAAGTTGCTTGACATTATTTACTTTTACAATAAAATAGGCAGTAGCAAAATTATCCATTACCTTTAAATCAACGCTGGCAATATTAACATTTACGGATGAAATGCATTCGCTTATCTTTTTTAATATGCCCGGGGAATCTTGACTAATTACCTTAATTCTTGCATTAAAATATTCTTTCTTTGAAACATCCCATTCAACCGGCATTAACCGATCTGATTCTTCACTAAGAATTGGAAGACTGTTACAATTTGTCCTGTGCACCGTGAGCCCCCGTCCTCTAGTAATAAAACCTACCATCTCATCGCCGGGAATTGGATTACAACATTTACCAAAAGAAACCATTAAATCCTTAATTCCTTGTAATTTTATCCCTCTTGATGAGGAACGAGCAAAATCGAGAAATCGTGTTTGATCTTTTTCATCTTCTTCAAGTTGTATTTTTTCTTTCGGTTTTAATTTTTTAAATATATCGCGAACTAAAATTGTGCCATTGCCAATCGATTCATATAATTGATCTAATGAATTCAACCCGAATTTTGCGTATGATTCTTTGATTTCCGTAATATCATCTTTTCTTTTTAGCCGGCGTAAAGTTTTTTCTAAAATATCTTTACCAATTTTAATACTAGTTTCACTTTGAATGGCTCGTAGATGTCTATTGATAAGGTTTCGAGCTTTAGAAGTAACTACCAATTTTAACCATCCATAACTTGGTTCCTGTGTGGCACTAGTAATAATTTCAACTATATCACCATTTTTAAGCTTGGTATTTAGTGGAACAATTTTGTGATTTATTTTACACCCCAAGCAATGCAGCCCAACTTCAGAATGTATTTGAAATGCAAAATCAATAGGTGTAGCTTTTACAGGCAGTTTTTCTAAATCACCTTTTGGTGTAAATACAAAAATTTCATCATCAAACATATCGATCTTTAACAGGTTCATAAACTCAGCAGGATCTGATGATTCATCTTTTAGAATGTTAACCAATTCACGTAACCACTTTATATTATTATCAATGTCAGGCGTCATGGTGTGATCTTCCTTGTATCGCCAATGGGCGGCTACACCGATTTCTGCTGTCTGTTCCATTTCTCTCGTACGAATTTGAATTTCTGTTAATTGTCCGTTAGAATCAATAATTGTTGTATGAATTGATTGATATCCATTTGATTTAGGAGTAGCGATCATGTCTTTAAAACGATCCTGAATAGGTGAATATATTTGATGAATTATTCCTAAAGCCAGATAACATTCTTCAACCTTATCAACAATAATTCTGATAGCATATATATCGAATATTTCCTCGAATGATTTACCGCGCCTTTGCATCTTACCATAAATTGAAGAATGTGATTTAACACGCCCGTAAATATTAGCATCGATATTGTATTTTTTTAATTCCTTCTTAACAGGGGAGACAACATTTTGTATAATCTTATCACGTTCTTTTTTCGATGCTTTTAGATTTTTCTCAATCTTTTGATACTCAACTTGGTGTAAAGTTTTTAGCACCAAATCTTCCAATTCCCACTTAACAGATGCCATACCTAATCTATGAGCTAATGGCACATAAATTTCGACTGTTTCTATAGAGATTCTTTTTTGTTTTTCATCGGATAGAAAATTCATTGTCCGCATATTATGCAATCTATCCGCAAATTTGATAATTATCACCCGCAGGTCTTTTGCCACCGACAATAATAACTTCATAAAATTTCCTGCTTGTTTCGCTTGTTTGCTAGAAAATTTTATTCCACCTAACTTTGTAACTCCTTCAACCAATTCTGCTATATCTTTTCCAAATTTATTTTCAATATCTTGAAATGTAACTTCGGTATCTTCAATTGTATCATGTAATAATCCACCAATTACCGTATTTTGATCCATCCCCCATGATGCTAAAATTTGTCCAACTGCCAAACAATGCTCGAAATAAGGTTTGCCCGAGCTGCGTTTTTGTCCCTCATGATGATGCTTTGCAAAATCATAGGCCGTCCAAACTTTTGTTTTTACCGATTCCTCATCACCATTTATCGGAATTGTCATCTCATCATATAATGAGATAAACGGTTTAGGATATTCACCACCAAATTGAGGCATAAATTTTGCAATAGGATTTTGCATTAAAACGGTGGTTCCTCTTGGCTGGATTGAGAATATTGGATATCTTCAGTATAGCGAGCTAAATTTTCAAATCTTGCATATTGTTCTATAAATGCTGCTTTTATTGTTCCGGTAGGACCGTTTCTTTGTTTTGCTATAATTATTGTAGCTGCTTTTTTATCTGTTTTATCTTCAAAATCGTCCATATCTCCATCTGACTGTTTAAATTTTTCATAGAACCATTTACGATAAAGAAACATTACAACATCTGAATCTTGCTCAATCGCACCACTCTCCCGAAGATCCGATAATTGTGGAATCGGAGGGTTACGACTTTCTACAGCTCTTGATAATTGTGATAAAGCAATAACAGGAATATTCAGCTCTTTAGCTAAGGCTTTTAGAGATCGCGTAATCACAGAAATCTCCTGCTGTCTATTTTCAGCTCGTCTAGGTCCCTGCATTAATTGCAAATAATCTACAATAATTAATTCAATATCATGCTCGGCCATTAATCGTCGTGCTTTCGAGCGTACTTCTAGTACTGTTATTGCTGCACTATCATCAATATAAATTGGAGCAGCAGCTAATTCCCCTACATGAATACTTAAATTTTTCCATTGTTTTTGAGGTAAATTACCTGTTCTGACAAGATGACTATTTACACGAGCTTCAGCACATAACATACGCATAGCCAATTCTTGATTTGCCATTTCTAAACTAAAAATTCCCACACCGTGGTTATTATCTACAGCGGCATTTCGTGCAATCGTTAATGCTAGAGCTGTTTTTCCCATAGAGGGACGACCCGCAATAACAATCAATTCACCCGGATGAAAACCGGCAGTTATATTATCAAGATCAACTAACCCTGAGGGTATTCCGGTAATCATTCCACCTTTGGCACTTTTTGCATCAAGAGCTTCAAAAGATTCATGCAAAATTGGATCTAAATGTACAAAACCACCTTTAAGACGTTTTTGGGTAATATTAAAAATAGCACGTTCAGCAGAATCTAATATATCATCAACACCTTCCCTATCATCATAAGCTTTACTTGCTAATTCGTGTGACAATAATATCAATTGTCTTAATAAGGCTTTTTCCAAGACAATCTTTGCATAGCTTTCTACATTGGCAGTTGTAGGTACAGCTTCTACCAATCCAGTTATATAGTATGCTCCACCAACACCTTCTAATTCCTTATTTTTCTTTAGTTTATCAACAACTGAAATGGTGTCAATCGGTTCGCTATCATGAAACAGTCCGATCATTATGGAGAATATTTTACTGTGCGCATCTTTGTAAAAATGTTCCGGGCTAAGCCACTGCAATGCCTTTGCAACCGCTTCTTTATTAGTAAGCATTGAGCCCAACACGGCTTGTTCGCCCTCAAGTGATTGCGGTTGTACATTTAAGATATTTGTTTCTTTTTTATTTGCCATTTTTAATTAACTATCTAAAATTGATCTTATCCATTTAAAATCTTCCCAAGTTGCAGCTTTAAAATTTGAATTTCTTAATAACGCTGCAGGATGATATGTTACTATCAATGGTGTCCCAAAATAATCATGCAATATACCGCGCATACCTTTGAGTGGTTGTTCAACTTTCAATAACGTTGTACCGGCTACACGACCTAAAGCCACGATTAATTTAGGTCGCATAATTTCTATTTGTTTTAATAAATATGGCTCGCATTGTTCAACTTCCGATTCTAGAGGATCACGATTATTGGGCGGTCGGCATTTTAATACATTACAAATGTAAACGTCTTTAATACGGCTCCTGTTAATTGCTGTTAATATTTTATCGAGCAATTTTCCGGCTCTACCAACAAACGGTTCACCAAGACGATCTTCTTCAGCGCCCGGAGCTTCACCCACTAACATCAAATTAGCTTGTGGATCACCGACGCCAAACACAAATTTATTTCGCGAAGTACCCAATACACATTTCTGGCACGCGCTAATCTCCGTACAAAATATATCCAAATCTGATTTGGCATTTTTGTTTTTTTCAAGTGTATTTTTTGTTTTATTCAAATATAACTCATCTCCAAACAATTCTTGAGTTTGTTTCAAATAACTAGTGAGCATTTCGTTTTTTTCCACTACTGGATTATTTATTCATCAATTTGACTTGTGTAATGCCATTTTACTTGACCTGATAAAAAATCCTCTATCGCAATTGTAGTTGGTTTTTCCAATTCTATAAAGTCTTCGGGATCCGTTTCCTCAGGTATAGCATCTAAAGCAGTTAATTCTATTTCTCCCTCGTCATCTAACATTCTTTCTACCAAACGTTGGTGAATAATCTGCTTTGATCTCTTGGTCATTACTACTACTGCTTCGAAAACATCCATAGTTTTTTCTTCTATTTCTCTAACTGAAATTGGTTTTAGTGCCATTTAATCTCCTATATTTTATATTCCAATTATTTTAATTAATTCTTTTAAAGCTCGATCGAAATCATCGTTTATAATACGCCGATCAAATTCATTTTTGTAATCAAGCTCCATTACAATCCTTTCCATTCGTTTTTTAATTCGTTCTTCGGATTCGGTTCCACGTTTTCTGAGTCTCTCTAAAAAATCACTAATACCCGGTAATGTAATGAATACAGTCACCGCTTGATCCGGATATGCTTCTTTAATTTTCAGAGCACCTTTGACATCAACTTCCAATAACAAATATTTATTGTTTGCAATAGCATCTTCTATATTTGCTTTTGGAGTACCATAATAGTAGCCATGAACTTCTTCAAATTCAATAAATTTATTAGTTTGTCTCCTTTTTGCAAATTCTGTATCTGATATAAAATCGTAATCATAACCATTTTTTTCATACTTTCGCCGAGGTCTTGTAGTACTTGAAATTGAAAATAAGATTTCCGGATATTTATCCTGCAGCGCACGACATAATGTCGATTTTCCAGCACCGGATGGAGCTGATATTACTATCAAATTATTCATAAAATATTTTGAACCTGTTCACGAATTTTTTCAATTTCACTTTTTAATTCAACCACCATTTGTGACACTTTTGTACTCGGACTTTTGGATCCAATCGTATTTACTTCGCGCGACAATTCTTGTAAAATAAAATTCAATTTTTTGCCAACCGGTTCGTCAACTTTTAAAAAAGAACTAAACTGTTCACAATGACTTGCCGCGCGCACAATCTCTTCAGTAAAATCAAAACGATCAACATTTATCGCAATTTCCTGTGCGATACGATCTTCATTCATCTTAATATCATTTAATAATGATTTTATTTTTTCTCTGTATTTAATATTTTGTTCTTGTACAAATTGCGTAGATGAATTCTCTAAATCTTTTAGCGATTTTTGTATTAGATTTATTCTGTTTTTTATATCAACAGTAATTAAGGTTCCTTCCTCCCTTCGCATATTATCAACTTGCTTTATTGCGTCAGATACACCTTTAAGTAATACTGAATCAGCTATCTCGACAGATTCACTTCCGATTGTTAAATCAGTCAATGATGTAAAGTCTCCCAATTGAAGATGTCTTCCATAATCCTTTTGAATTGTATGTATTATACTTTCAATTTGTTCGTACCGTTCACGATTGAATACTATTCTTTTGTTATTTTTTGTACCATTTCGATAATTTATCTGAACTTGAACATTTCCCCGTTGCAAGGACTTTTGGATATCCTTCCGAATATTCATTTCCAGATTCGGGTTTAAGTCAATTCCACGAATTTTAATATCCAAAAATCGTGAATTTACCGTCCGAATTATTATATTAAATTGGTTGGATTCATCATTAATTTCAACATTACCGAATCCGGTTAAACTTTTAATCATTAATTTCCTATTAAAAAAGAGACCAGGAAAGTACGCATATTATTTAATTTCAATCAATTATGAAATTAAAATAAGATAAGAAATAAATAAAAAATATTAATGAAAAATGATAATAATTATCAAATTCAATTATTTCAAATTTTAGCTAATGATCCCTTAACAATCGTATACTTAATTTTCCCGAATAATTTCTCACCAATATAAGGAGAATTTATTGATCTTGAATAAATATCATTTTTGGTAAATGTCCAACTTGTTTTTGGATCAATTACGGTAATCTCAGCTAAAATACCTTTAGCAAATAAATCTCGTTCAAATCCCATGATTTTACGCGGTTTTATTGTCAATACATCAATTAGTGATTCAATTTTCATCCCGCTCTTTTTAACTAGAACTTTATTGACAGCCCCAAAACAGCTCTCTAATCCTATCATTCCGAATGGAGCTAAGTCAAACGGTGTTTCTTTTTCTTCAATTGTATGAGGGGCATGATCGGTGGCAATGCAATCTATATCTCCATCCATCAAGGCTTTGATCAATGCTTTTCTATCATTTTCAGTTCTGATTGGAGGCGCAACTTTTAAATTTGTATCATAAGTAATTAGCGCTTCATCATTGAAATATAAATGATGTGGTGTTACTTCCGCAGTCACTTTTGGAAATACCGACTTATATTTTTTGATTACGTCAACACTTTTTTTCGTACTTACATGAGGAATATGGAGCGTGGAATTGGTAGATTGAGCAACTTGTAAATCACGTTGTACCATTGTTGACTCTGCAATATCAGGATTACCGGTTAAACCCAATCTAGTCGAAATTTCACTTTCATTCATTACACCGTCATTTCTAAGTGGAATATCTTCGGCATGATTAATAACCGGCACATTAATCATTCCAGCGTACTCAAGAGCTAATCGCATAACATAGGCGTTTTGCAGTGGAACACCATCATCGCTAAATGCGACTGCTCCTTCAGATTCCATCGCACCCATTTCTGTAATTTCTTTTCCTTGTTGACCTTTTGTTATTGCACCAATCGGATGGATATGAACAGGGACTTCATCAGCTTTTTCCACAATAAATCGAATTGATTCGGGATTATCAAGCGGTGGATTTGTATTTGGCATTACGCAAACTCTTGTAAATCCACCTGCCAAAGCAGCTTTTGCACCGGTTTGCAATGTTTCTTTGTCTTCCCTACCCGGTTCCCGAAAATGGGCATGAATATCACAAAATCCATGAGTAGTTATTAAATTTGTACAATCAATAATTTCTGCTCCACCGGGAGCCTTAATATCGCCTATTCCATTGATTTTTCCATTCGTAATAAGGATATTTCCTTTAATAATTGTATTCTTAAATGGATCATAAATTGTTCCATTTTTTAGAAAAACATTATTGCTTAATTTTTTAATATTCATATAATTACCTATATTAAACTACTTCTTGCTTTCCCCCTAATAATAAATATAAAATTGCCATTCTACTTGCAACACCATTCAGAACTTGATCTAAGATAATCGCTTGCGAACTATCAGCAACGTTACTATCGATTTCAACTCCCCTATTCATTGGTCCGGGATGCATAATTACTAATTTCTTATCATGCCGATCGAGTCGTTCATGAGTTATACCAAATAAGTTGCGATATTCTCTTTTTGATGGAAAAAGTCCCACTCCCATTCTTTCCATTTGAATTCGTAAAACATTAATTGCATCCGCCCAATCCATAACCTCATCAACGTTATATGAAATATTTACACCTAATTTTTCTATGTCCTTCGGGATAAGAGTTGGTGGGCTGCAAAGCGTTACCTCTGCACCTAAAGTTTTTAGTCCATGAATATTGCTAAGTGCAACCCGGCTGTGTAAAATATCTCCAATTATGCCGATCTTTAATCCTTTAATTTTGCCAAAATGTTCCTTTAAACTCATCATATCCAAGATAGCCTGAGTTGGGTGTTCATGTGTTCCATCACCGGCATTTATTACAACTGCATCGACAAATTTTGTTAAATGTAGCGGCGCACCCGGATATGGATGGCGCATTACAATAGCATCAATTTTCATTGCTTCAAGATTTTGAACGGTATCTTTAAAACTTTCACCTTTTTTTACACTGCTTGATGAAGCAGAAAAATTAATTGTATCGGCGCTCAATCGTTTTTGTGCTAATTCAAAACTAATGCGTGTTCTGGTTGATTCTTCATAAAATAAATTAACAATAGTTTTCCCCTGTAAAGACGGTACCTTTTTAATTGGTCGCTCTAATACTTCTCGGAATCTAAAAGCAGTTTTAATAATAGTATTTATGTTTTCTGCAGGATACCCTTCTAATCCAAGTAAATGTTTTTCGGCTATCATTTAACTCCTCCCTCAGAGCGAATTAGCTGTACAGCGTCTTTTCCATCAATTTCTTTGAGATACACCTTTACGTGTTCACCTTCATGAGTTGGAATGTTTTTCCCAACAAAATCGGCACGGATTGGCATTTCACGATGACCGCGATCAACCAGGACTGCTAATTGAATTGTCGCCGGTCTCCCAAAGGATAGTAACACTTCTATCGCAGCACGAATCGTCCTTCCCGTAAACAATACATCATCAACCAAAACAACAGTTTTGTCATCAAGTGAAAAGGGGATATCTGAATTCTTGACCTGCGGAACAACCAATCGCTCACGAAAATCATCGCGGTGAAATGTAATATCAACTAAACCGAGTGGAATATTTTCATTGGATTGATCAAGTATCAATTTCTTAATGCGCTTTGCAAGAGGTTCGCCGCGCGTAATAATACCAATCAAAGCAAGGTTTTGCGGACCATCATTCCGCTCGAGAATTTCGTGCGCAATACGAGTTACTGACCTCCCGATCGAAGTTTCATCCATTAGCTGTTTTATTACCGGAGCAGCCATATTTCCTCCTAATTTTTTAGAAAAAAACCTCCGGGCAGAATGATTTACATCTCAGCAAATCGTTCTGAACGAAGGTTCAGTTCTCTGCCCTTCCCGTCTCACTGGACCGGATTAAAGGGTAATTATTGGTCGGAAATTAAATTAAAATATCGATTTAAACTATTAGATTTTAATTATTATAATTTGATATTATTTCGGAGGCAATTTCTGAAATGCTAGCATAATTTGATAAACCCATTTTCAAATCAATCGGTTCATTTTGAAACCAAGTACGCTGTTTTTTTACATATTGCCGAGTTCTGATGTTTATATCATCAATCATTTCCTGATAATTCAACTTATCATTTAAATATGAAATAACTTGTTTGTATCCGATTGAATCTAAAGGATGAACATCTTTCAGATCATATTTTGTTAAAAGTGTTTCCACTTCATTAATTAATCCATTTTCTAGCATTTGTTC
>SDBT01013792.1_pt1 | contig 12929 bp, 7 predicted proteins | sample 2277101 | NCBI WGS metagenome assembly SDBT01 (sample SAMN10404973, study PRJNA504765) | marine sediment metagenome | isolation source: marine sediment core GS10_PC15, 103 cmbsf | place: Arctic Ocean: Southern Knipovich Ridge | collected 2010 | reverse complement strand
TTTTCTTCTTTCAGAAAATGATGACCTGATTTATCATTGAATAAGCGTAACAACCGCATACAGTCCTCATCATCGATAGCCGTTACCACATCCGTGTTACGCACATTATGAATCCAGGGTACGTGCTTGTCTCCAATTCCTTCGATACGGTGTCCGCCGAAGCCATTCATTAATAAAGTTGGACATTGCAGGGCTTCTGAAGCGACGACCTTAATCTGAGGATGGATGGTTCTCAAATAATCACCGGCGGCGATTGTTCCGGCTGATCCGGTAGCCGAAACATAGGCAGCCAGTCTGCTGTTTTTGTCCTTAAATTGATTAAATATTTCTTCGATCGCAGAGCCGGTTATGGTGTAGTGCCAGACACTGTTTCCAAATTCATCAAACTGATTAAAAACAACAGCATCCTGGCGATTTTTGCGAATTTCCCAGCATTTATCGTATATTTCCTTAACGTTCGATTCACAACCGGGAGTTTTAATAATTTCAGCGCCGATATCTGCCAGCCACTCAAAGCGCTCCCGGCTCATTTCTTCCGGTAAAATGGCCACTGCCTGGCATCCCATAAGATATGAATCAAAGGCACCGCCACGACAATAGTTCCCAGTGGAAGGCCAGACGGCTTTGTGATAGGTCGGATCAAATCGTCCTGTGATAATGCGCGGTGCCAGACATCCGTATGCGGCACCAACCTTGTGGGAACCCGTGGGAAACCATTTACCGATCATTACAAATAAACGGGCACGGATGCCGGTTAAAGCCTTTGGCAGTTCGACCACATTAACATTTGAGAACAATCCACCAGTTCTGACAGGTTCATTTTTCCAGTTAATTCTAAATAAATTGAGAGGATGCCGATCCCACAAACCGACAGTGGTTATTTCTTTTTTTATAGATTCTGGAATCTCCTCCGGAGAGCGTAATTGTGAGAATGTCGGTAAAATGATTTTTCTGTCAGCAAAACGTTGCGCTGTTTTTTTTACAACATTTTTATCGTAGATTTGATCAATAATTTCAATCATTTTCTGCTTCCTGGAAATTTATTGTAGATAAAAATTGATATTGTAGATTTCAATTGCAATATATCAGAAATTTAATGATTAATGCAAAAATTGATCGAAAAGATTTAAATAAATTCAGCATTCAAGGAATAAATTAGGCCCCGAATCGCCTTATATACTTACCACACAGAACTCTGTTTTTCCAGACAGATAGCAATTCAGGAGAATTTTAATTGTAAGTTTATACCAGATTAATTATTCTCTTTTATGAAATACATGACACACATAGGAAATATCCAATAGATTGAAGCAGATTTCTTAATTTTTATAAAATCAAGGAGTTAATTATATGTCTGATTTGAATAATTCGGGAAAATCTGAAATATTTATTCCCCCAAAGTCTATTACCCGTAAAGCAATCGTTAAGGAGTATGAGGAACTCTACAGAGAGTCGATATCAGACCGGGAAGGATTTTGGGAGAAGCAGGCTAAATCATTGACCTGGAATAGGAAGTGGGACAGGGTCCTGGACAGCAGTAATGCACCATTTTACAAGTGGTTTGTTGGTGGAAAAATTAACATTGTTCAAAATGCTATCGACCGGCATCTAAAAACCTGGCGGCGAAACAAACTGGCACTAATCTGGGAGGGCGAACCGGGAGATGTGAGGACTTATTCCTATCATGCCCTCAACCGGGAAGTGAGTAAATTTGCCAATGTTCTAAAGAGTATGGGTGTAAAAAAGGGAGAGATTGTAACCATTTATATGCCCCAGATCCCTGAGTTAGTCATTGCCATGCTGGCCTGTGCCAAGATAGGTGCTGCGCACAGCGTCGTCTACGGTGGATTCAGTGTTGAAGCCCTGGCAGAAAGAAATGATGATGCCAACAGTCGTGTGTTGATTACGGCTGATGGCGGATTCAGGCGAGGCAGCCCTACTGATCTCAAGGAAATTGCCAATGAGGCGATGAAGCGCTCCCCGACCATAGAAGTCTGTATAACGGTTAAGCGTACAGGTGAAGACGTCTTTATGGAGAATGATCGTGACTTCTGGTACCATGATCTGATGGCCATGCCCGTCGCTAACCCGGTCTGCAAAACAGAAGTTATGGACTCCGAGGATATGTTGTTTATCCTGTATACATCGGGGACGACCGGCAGGCCCAAAGGACTTTTACATACCCATGGTGGTTATGCGGTTTATACCTCGACTACTCACCGCATGGTCTTTGATATCAAAGAGGAGGACCGCTGGTGGTGTGCAGCTGATCCGGGCTGGATTACCGGACATAGTTACATCGTATATGCCCCGCTGATTAATGGCGCTACCGTAATGATGTATGAAGGGGCACCAAATCATCCTTACCCAAACCGCTGGTGGCAGATGATCGAAAAATACGGGATTACGATTTTATACACCTCCCCAACCGCCATACGCGGTTTAATGCGTTTTGGGGAAGCCTGGCCGGCAAGGCACGATTTAAGCAGCCTGCGTTTGCTGGGATCGGTTGGTGAACCGATCAATCCGGAAGCGTGGCGCTGGTACCATAGGGTGATTGGCCGGGGGCAATGTCCTATTATGGATACCTGGTGGCAAACAGAGACAGGCGGATTTATGATAACTCCGCTTCCTATCACACCGCTAAAACCGGGCTCAGCTACAAAACCATTTTTTGGAAATGAGATGGCTGTCGTCGATGCTGAAGGAAAGGAAGTGAAAACAGGTGAAGAGGGGACATTAGTTATCAAATCACCCTGGCCGGGTATGGCACGAACCATTTACGGCGATCCGGACCGGTTCAGAGAGGTATACTGGAAGGATTATGTCCGGCAGGGATGGTACAAAACCGGTGATTCCGCACGGCTCGACGAAGACGGCTACTACTGGATCATTGGAAGAATCGACGATGTTATCAAGGTGAGTGGTTACCGTCTGGGTACGGCTGAAATTGAAAGTGCCCTGGTCAGTCACCATGATGTATCGGAAGCAGCCGCTATTGGTCTACCCCATGAATTAAAGGGGAATGCGATTCATACTTTTGTTATATTGCGGACTGGAGTTGAACAGAATAAAGAGTTGGCAGAGGAACTAAAAGCACACGTAAGCCATGAAATTGGTCCTATTGCCAAACCTGAATCTGTTACCTTTGTCGATAGTCTTCCCAAGACCAGGAGCGGAAAGATCATGCGGAGGGTACTTAAGGCCAGAGCACTTGGCAAAGATGAAGGCGATTTGTCCACCTTAGAAGAATAAGTTAGGAGAATTATTTGCGCGTATTTCCCGAGAATGCTGCCTGCCTGATCATTGATATTCAGGAAAAATTATTACCTCATATGTATAATGCGGAAGTCCAGGAAGAGAATTGTAAAAAATTAATAACAGGACTTTCACTATTGCAGATCCCGATGGTTACCTCGGAACAATACCCAAAGGGGCTTGGTCCAACAATTAAATCAGTTCGCAAACTGATTCCGGATTTCAAATCCGTTGAAAAAATATCTTTTAGTTGTTGTCGCGACGACGATTTTCGAAAAGTCCTGCGTGATCTGGAAAAACGGATGATCATCATATGTGGCATTGAGGCACATGTTTGCGTTCTGCAGACCGTCATCGATATGGTCGAGCTGGGCTATCAACCTGTAATTGTAGAGGATTGTGTTTCCTCCCGGCACGAGAGCGATAAAAAAACCGCTATCAAACGAATGATACAGGAAAAGGCTATTGTAACCTCCTATGAATCCATATTGTTTGAATTATGCCAGGAAGCCGGAACAGCTAAATTTAAAGCAATCTCAAACCTGGTAAAATAGACTATAGATTTTTTAACCACAAAGTAGCGAAGTTTAAGGATTTTGAAATTAGCAAGTACAGACAGTCTGCATCTTGAATTGACGATACAAGCTGGAACATCAGGTGATTTAGTAATTAAATATAAAATAAATGTCAGCGTCCTACCACTAAAAAAAAGGACAAATCAGTTTCCCGATTTGCCCTAATCTCCAGATGACCGTCTGAATTATTTAACTTTTACTTCAATTTCTTTTGGTTTAGCCACTTCTGCCTTCGGCAGTTCAATACTCAAAACACCGTTTTTAAAATCAGCTTCGATTTTGTCATCAATAACATCCGAGTGAATTCTGAAGGCACGTTCAAATGTACCATACCGGCGTTCATAATGGTGATAATTTTTATTGTCTTCATCTTTCTCATATTTCTTTTCACCGGTAACGTGCAGGACATCCTCCTTAAAAGATATCTTTACATCCTCTTTTGAAAGACCCGGAAGTTCCATCTTAACATGATAGCCGTTATCATCTTCTGAAATATCGACGGCCGGATACCAACCTTCGCGATTATTCAGGACAGTACGATCGGTATTGAAAAAATCGTTAAATAATTCATCGCCCAAATTAAACAGGTTTCTTCTTGGGCTCCACTTTACTAAAGTCATAATGACCTCCTTCTTTATTTGTTAATTTTAGTTTCTTTTCATAATCAAACTTGCTTATGATATATACAACCATCATGCCAAAATTTGATAAATAATCATAACTAGTTGTTATTACAATACTAATAGAACCTGGCTGATATTTCCTAATAAATCACATCTATGTTATTATGGCGCATAATTACGCCATAATGGCGGCATTCCGTAGAAAGTGCGTAATTTTCTGCAAAAATTTCAGGCTTGATCGAAATGCAACTTACTGAGAAAACAATTTTCTGTGCTTTAGAAATTCATTTCTTACTTATGTTCGGTCTATTAGAAATTTTTTGGACTTGTAATCAATTTTAATGTTGAAAAATTAAAAGATGGAACAAAGAGAGTCATATTATAAAAGATCACAGAGGGGGAGATGATGACAAACCGTATTAACATGAATAAATTACTCTGTGTAACTGTGGTTTTGTAGTACTACCAATTGTCGACAAGGAAGATAGAACTGGTTAAGAATTTCAATAGAGTGATTTTATTTGTTAAGTTAAGCGAATCAATTTTTCAATCGATAAATATGAATAAAAGAAAAATATTTATATTCTGGCTACCCCTGGCTGCAACCTGGCTGATGATGTCTTTTGAAGGTCCGTTTCTGACTGCAATAATTGCCCGTCTGGCTGAACCGAAATTTAATCTTGCCGCCTGGGGCGTTGCTTTTTCCTTTGCCCTGATCATTGAAGCGCCCATCATAATGATCATGAGTGCTTCTACTGCCCTTGTTGAAAACCGAACATCCTTCATCAAGCTCAGAAAATTTACCAATATTATTAATACCACGATTACTCTGGTAATGTTCATATTAATCATACCTGTCATTTTCAATTTTATTACCTTGCGTCTGATAGGTTTACCGGAGGAAGTCTCACGGTTGACACATATTGCCACCATTTTACTGCTTCCCTGGCCCGCTGCCATCGGTTTCCGACGTTTTTACCAGGGCATTTTAATCAGGCACAACTTAACACGCAGGGTGGCCTACGGAACCATTCTCAGGTTGTTCTCCATTTCAATCACGGCGCTCTTACTGTATTCATTTGCCGACCTGCCCGGGGTTTCTATCGGAGCGATATCGCTTTCTACAGGAGTCTTGGTTGAGGCATTAGCCAGCCGGATAATGGTTCACAGAACGGTATCCATGCTTTTGGATACCGATGATGAGGCTGAACCATTGTCCTATCGCAAAATCTATACGTTTTACTATCCCCTTGCCCTGACGTCTCTCCTCGCTCTAGGTGTCCATCCACTGGTCACTTTTTTTGTCGGGCACAGCCGTATGGCCCTCGAGTCATTAGCAGTGTTACCGGTAATAAATTCGTTGGTATTTATATTTCGCAGTATTGGTTTGTCTTATCAGGAAGTCGGCATTGCCCTGATTGGCAGGAATTGGGAAGGATTTAAAGCGGTCAAAGAGTTTGCCTGGTTACTGGTTATAAGTGTTGTGATCATATTAGGAATAATCTCATTTACTCCATTGGCCCATTTTTGGTTTGGTTCGATATCGGGGCTTTCTCCGGAATTGACAGAATTTTCCATTCTACCTCTTCAGATCATGGTTATCATGCCCGGACTTTCGGTTCTTCTCTCTTATCAACGATCACTGCTGGTAGCATCCAGGAACACCGGGCCGCTAACCTGGGCTACCGCTCTTGAAGTCCTGGGCATTATCCTGGTGCTATTCATATCAACTTTGTACTTTGATGTAATTGGTGCCGTTGGGGCCTCAATGGCATTCATTACCGGCCGTTTAGCTGCTAATATTTATCTGATCAAACCAAATCTGGACCAATATCGTTATCACTTTAGTCAATAAGAAAAGGCGTCCCCTGTGATCTAACCTCACAAAAGATGCCTTTCAGAGACCATCCTTTTACTTACTTAGTTTAATCTAGATTATTCATAGCGCAGCATCCCAAGACTTCGGGATAAACAAAGAAAATAATTTGTCCACGAATTACACGAATTTTGGCGAATTTCACGAATTAATTTTAATATTTGATTAATGTAACGACGCAATTAAGAGGTTGTGTGAAAATTGAAAATCAGCCACGGATCAACACGGACAAACACAGATATCATAAAAACTTGTTAAATAATGTATGATATTGTTTAAATATCTTTTAATCTATCATTTGTATTCCGTGCACATCCGTGTATTTCCGTGGTAAAAATTTGTTTTTACACAGCCTCTTAATCGCATGCTACCTCTTCTATGTCAACCTGAAAGGATCTTGCACCGTGTCGGAATTAACCTTCAAGATGGAAGATTCATTCTGAATGACAGCATAGTTTTGCTTATATAACAAAGTTTGGCTACAATAGCATATCCCGCACCAGTGGGACAAGGTTTAAAACAAAAAAAATGTGCGGTTACATAATGAATAGCATTTCTGAATATTTTGGTAAGGGCCATAATTCATCGGGAAGAATCTCCTCAAGTTCATCCGCCGGGATTCTGACCTCTTCCAGCAGAGCAGGAATATTATCTGAGAAGAATTTGGCTTTTTGTGCTAAATCGTCAATTTCTTCCGCCTCCTCCAATTTTTCCTTTATATGAGAACAACCTTTTCGAAGAGCAGCAATTTTTTCGCTGACAGATATCAATAATTTCGTCTCTTCCATTATAGTATCCGGAGGAATTATATTTGACATATCTTTCAGATTCTTAACGCTGTCTATTAACTGGTTTTGATAGGTTATGGTTGTCGGAATTACTTTCGTATCGATCAGATTGGTAAATGTTTGTACTTCGATTTCCAGGGTGGTAATATACTGCTCAAGTTTTGTGTTATACCTGTTGATGATTTCTTCTTTTGTTTTAAAGATTCCTTTGGAGAGCAACAGGTTTATATTTTCCTCATCAACAAGAGAATCCAAAGCATAACCGGTTTTCTTAACATTCGGCAGGCCGCGTTTTTCTGCTTCTTTTTCCCATTCCTGACTGTAGTTATTGCCTTCGAAGCGAATTGGCTTTGTCTCATCAACATGTTTTTTAATTACCTTCAAGACAACTTCTTCCAGATTTGCTCCATCCTTTAATCCCTTTTCAATATCAGCAATCAGAACATCGATTGATTCCGCCACTGCTGCAGATAAAGCTGTATTCGCAAGGGATACTGATGCGGAAGAGCCAATGGCACGAAATTCAAATTTCTCACCTGTAAAGGCAAATGGTGAAGTACGGTTACGGTCTGTATTATCCCTGAATATAGAAGGAAGATTTTTCGGACCGAGGTTAATTAAATAATTCTCTGCCTTTTTTGTTTTTCTGCCTTCAGATATATCGTCCAGAATCGTATTGAGACGTTCTCCCAAAAAGATCGAGATAATAGCAGGTGGTGCTTCGTTTGCACCCAAACGATGATCGTTTCCTGCCGAGGCAATCGTCATTCGCAGTAATCCGCTATAATTGTAAACAGCCCGCACGACTGAAACCAGAAAAATCAGGAACTGGAGGTTTTGTTCAGGTGTATCGCCGGGATCAAGCAAATTTTTACCGTCAGAATCCGCCATGGACCAGTTATTATGCTTTCCACTTCCGTTAATACCTGCAAAGGGTTTTTCGTGTAATAAGAGGGCAAGTCCATGACGGTCAGCAACTTTTTTCAACACCTCCATGATTATCTGATTACGATCTGCTCCGACATTTGCTTCAGCATATATGGGTGCTATCTCGAACTGATGCGGCGCCACCTCATTATGTCTGGTTTTAGCCGGTACACCGAGTTTATATAATTCACTCTCTGCAGCCTGCATAAATGCCAGGACGCGTTCTTTTATCGAACCAAAATAGTGGTCATCTAACTGTTGGCCCTTTGGCGGCTGGGCACCCTGCAGCGTTCGCCCGGTAATTTGCAGATCAGGTCTGAGAAAATAAAAACCTTTATCGATTAAAAAATATTCTTGTTCTGTTCCAATGGTAGCCACAACTCTGCTTGCGGAAATATTCCCAAATAATCGCAATACCTTAAGGGCGGAGTTCGATAACGCTTCCATCGAGCGTAATAAAGGTGTTTTTTTATCCAGGGCCTCGCCGGTATAACTAATAAAGACAGAGGGAATACATAGTATACCGCCACTTGGCCCCTCAACGATAAATGCGGGGCTGGAGGGGTCCCACATTGTATAACCCCGGGCTTCAAATGTTGTCCGTGAGCCTCCGCTGGGAAATGAGGATGCGTCAGATTCACCCTGGACGAGTTGATTACCCTGAAAACGCTCGATGACTTCACCTTCCACGAGTTCAAGGAAAGCATCATGTTTTTCTGCTGTTAACCCCGTTTGTGGCTGGAACCAGTGTGTAAAGTGGGATACGCCCTTACTGATTGCCCATTCTTTCATGGCATGAGCCACCGTATTGGCGATACTCATATCCAGCTTGTCACCTTTTCTGATCGTATCCCGCAATTTTTTATAGGCATCTTTTGGTAACCGCTCGCGCATCACCTTATCGTTAAAAGTATTGATGCCGAAACTGCTCATACCGTTATTTCTCAATTCACTCGGTTCCACACCCCTGTTAAAAGCTATTTTCAAGAGGACCTGCTGGCGTGGATTAGTACCTGTAGAAGAGTATGACATAGTATTATTCCTTATATTTTTTTGTTTCGAGTTAGAGTAATCTGATATTATTTTCCCGGCATTTTTCAATCATATCATCGGGCCAGATACTGGCCTGGATTTCACCGATATGCGCCTTTCTTAAATAAAACATACATAACCTGGATTGACCAATACCACCACCTATAGAAAGTGGTAATTCCCCGCTTAAGAGCCGTTTATGAAAGTACAATTCCTTGCGATCCAGATTTCCGCTGATCTCAAGCTGCCGCATCAGAGCCGCAGCATCAACCCGGATTCCCATAGAAGAAAGTTCATAGACCCTTTCAAATAACGGGTAATAAACAAGAATATCGCCATTTAATCCCCTGTATTGGCCTTCCGTCGGCGTGGACCAATCATCATAATCAGGTGCCCGCCCATCGTGGGGTTCTTTATTTTTTAATTCCCCTCCAATACCAATAACAAAGACAGCCCCATATTTTTTACAGACTGCTGTTTCCCTTTCCATGGGAGATAAATCAGGATATTCATCCTCAAGGTCTTCCGAATGGATAAATGTAATTTCTTCAGGCAAAATAGGTTGTATGGCGGCGTACTCCTGAGCAATAAAAAGTTCCGTTCTCCTGATAACATCATATATTTTTTTTACAATCTTTTTTAAAAAATCCAACTGCTTTTGCTGCTCGGATATGACCAGTTCCCAATCCCACTGATCCACATACAGGGAGTGTAAATTATCCAGATCTTCATCGGCCCTGATGGCGTTCATATCCGTATACAAACCCTGGCCATGCCTGAACTGATAATCAAAAAGCATTAATCTCTTCCACTTCGCTAATGAATGAACTATTTCAGCTCTGGCATCTTTCATTGATTTAACCTCAAATGAGACAGGTCTTTCCACACCATTCAGATTATCATTAATACCCGTGCCCGTCATAACAAACATGGGCGCGGTAACACGGGTCAGATTAAGTTCCAGGGATAGATTTACCTGAAAAAATTCTTTGATTTTCCGTATGGCCCTTTCTGTTTCATGCAGGTTTTGCAGGGGCCTGTAATGCTTGGGTATTATCAGATGTGATGCCATAATTCCGGTTTTCCTTATCTTTATTCATGCATACATATCATTATAACGTGATCGATTTAAAAATTCATGTTAAACTATATTGAGTCAAGACAACACTTACAAGCATCATGCCAAAGCATTACATTGACCCTAAGTCCATAAGAAACAACAAGAGAGTCTATTCACATCCGGACTTCCACCCAATTTAGGCCTACAATTATGTTTTATTTTATATTAATACCTACATTATTGTAATATATTGACGGTTATCATCCATCAGAAAGGGTTGGTTGATTCAATGAATGACTATTTAGAAACAAAACAGAGCTTTTTAACACCATGGCAAGCAACATAAACAGGGGATTTTACAAATAACACTTTACTTGATATTTTCTGTTGGGTATATTATCCTTCATTTTTGTTGCAATGATGTAATTGCCAACAATTTTGTAGTATTTTAGATTTATATATCTGATTTTATTATAATTATAAAAACTCAGTGCCCTCTGTGGCGAATTATTCGGGATAATTAATTAACCTTGAAAAATCCAGACTAAACAGGAGATGCTAATGCAGGAGAAAACGGAGTTAAAAAAGGGGCAGCGGCCTGATTCCCTGGCTCGAAAATTATCACTACTTGTAGAAATAAATCAGGCCGTCAGCAGTACTCTGGATTTAAATGAATCACTTTCTACCACTTTGCAGATCTTACGTAATTCCTATCATATCAAATCCGGGGCCATTTTTCTGTTAAATGAACAAGATAACACCTATAATATGACAGCATCGATAGGATACAAAGAAAGTACCGTAAAGGTTGTGTACAAGGTGGGTGAAGGTCTTACCGGGCGAATCGCAGAAACCGGTAAACCCATCATTGTGCCACAGGTGAGCAAAGAACCGCTCTATCTTAATCGTTTGAGTGCCTGGGATCCGAAGCGCGACCGTGAGCAGACATTTGTAGGTGTACCTATCGTATCGGAGTATAAAACCCTTGGTGTTCTGGTTGTAAGTTTGCCCTTTAATCTCAAAAGAGATTACGATAGTGTCAAAAAGTTTTTAATCCTTGTCGCCTCTGCCCTTTTGCCGCAAATCCGTTTACGCAGGGAACTTGATCTGGAACAACAAAGATTAAGAAGCGAAAATGTTTTGCTCAAGCAAAAATTGCAGGAGGGCCACAGCCTCAGAAATATTATTGGTAACAGTCATGCCATGCGCGAAGTTTATGAAATGGTCATGCAGGTTGCCGGATCGAACACTACCGCTTTGATAAGGGGAGAATCCGGAACAGGAAAGGAATTGATCGCCAAATCTATCCACTATAATTCCCCGCGACATGATAAACAGATCGTTACGGTAAATTGTGCCGCCATACCTGAGAACCTGATAGAGTCTGATTTTTTTGGTTATGAGAAAGGAGCCTTTACCGGTGCGGTGGTCAGAAAAAAAGGAAGATTCGAGATTGCCAACGGTGGTACAATCTTCCTGGATGAAATTGGTGACTTAAGCCAGATGACCCAGGTTAAATTATTAAGGGTCTTACAAGAGCAGGAATTTGAACGTGTTGGCGGAACTGAAACTCTTAAAGTTGATGTAAGAATTATCGCTGCCACCAATGCAGATCTGGAAAAATTGATAAAAGAAGGTAGGTTCAGGGAAGATTTATATTATCGTTTAAATGTATTCTCTATTTTACTCCCGCCTCTGCGGGAAAGAAAAACGGATATCTTACTCCTGGCTGACTATTTTATGCTCAAATACGGGCGTCAGCTAGGTAAATCGATCCGGCGAATTTCCACGCCGGCCATCGACATGCTGATGCGTTACCACTGGCCGGGTAACGTACGTGAATTGGAGAATTGCATTGAGCGGGCGGTACTGGTTTGTCAGGATCAGGTTATCCACGGTTATCATTTACCCCCGACCCTTCAAACCGCAGAGAGCAGTGACACCGTTCCCCATCAAACTTTAGAAAATGCGCTCTCTACCTATGAAAAAGAGTTAATAAACGATGCTTTAAAAACCACAAAAGGCAATCAGACAAAAACGGCCTTCCTTTTGGGTACAACAGAACGGATTATTGGTTATAAGATAAAAAAACATAATATTAATGTAGCCAGGTTTAAGAATTAAGAATTGGGAATTGGGAATTGGGAATTGGGAATTGGGAATTGGGAATTGGGAATTGGGAATTGGGAATTGGGAATTGGGAATTAAAAAATATTTTGCGGTTTTTGGAGATTTGTCAAGTACTTTTTCAAAAAATCCCAGAGCCGGGCGCCAAATACCAAGGTCCAAGAACCCAGAAACCAGAGACCCAGTACCAAGTACCCAGAACCAAGAGCCCAGAACCCAGTAGCCAGAACCGAGAATCACCTCAACAAAACTAACTTCTTCGTCTCTATAAAATCACCTGCCTGCAGTTGATAATAGTAAACCCCACTGGCAAATGCACTGGCATCCCATTCAACCTGGTAAGTGCCGGCTGGTTGTTTTTCTGAAACCAGGGAAACCACGGTTTGTCCCAGTATATTGTAGACAGTTAATTCTACATGACTGATCACTGGTAACTGGTAACTGATAACCGTACGCGGATTAAAGGGATTGGGGTAATTCTGCGACAGATTAAATGAACCTGGTGTTTGAGCCATTTCACTTTCAGATACATCCATGATAATCAACCGTTCCCACATGGCCTTTGCCGAGTCAGCGTAAGTCATCAGGCTGGTTGAATCATCGGCAGCCAGCATGGCGTAGGCAAGTCTCCGAACAGATTTTGCCGGAATTGAATAGGGGCCG
>SDBT01013791.1_pt1 | contig 12929 bp, 18 predicted proteins | sample 2277101 | NCBI WGS metagenome assembly SDBT01 (sample SAMN10404973, study PRJNA504765) | marine sediment metagenome | isolation source: marine sediment core GS10_PC15, 103 cmbsf | place: Arctic Ocean: Southern Knipovich Ridge | collected 2010 | reverse complement strand
CAGGTCATCCGATGTCCATCCATCGGGAAGGTTAGCTGCCTCTGCGCACTTCTCTGCGTCCAACACGGCTATCAAGTCATCTGCTGCATCGGCGACCATTCGTATCTGGACTTGTAGGTCAAGATCCTTATCACCGTTGTCACCAGTACCGTCGCTTACGCCTTCACGGTCAACGTCAAGAACAAAGCTATCAATATCATCAAACGTCTTGAAGGTATCCACAAATGCAGAATCAGCCAATATCGGGATGAGCTTTTTCACTAGATCGAGAGGTGCCTTGCAGCCTTTCTCAAACGGTGTCGGCCCCCATTCCGATAGCCACTCTCGATCACCTTCGAATCTTTTCACGCGTGGCGTCCAGATCTTCTCAAGATTCTTATCGCGCAGATCCTTCTGCTGTTGATCGTTGAGGTTGTGGTAACTCTTGTGCTTCGAATCGGCAGCCTTGGCAAGTCGTTTCATGTCCTTGTTGGTCAGGCCAAGATGATCGTTGTCAGGCCACTCATCCAGCAACTTCTCCGCCCATGCTTTCATGGCTGACGTATCGATACCAGACGACCGTGCGACTAACAGCGCCTCTGGATTTGCCGGAACGGGCACCGCGCTAAACTCAAGCAGCTCCTGCTTTTCAAACCTAAAACCACCCTGTTCATCCACCCATACCCATTCGAGCGGCATGAAACCAACTGACACGGCACGCATGAATCCACCCTGGTATAGTTTGAAGATCATATCTCCAAAGGCGTTAAGATCCGGTCCTGTGAATTCAGCCTCTGCAATCAGCGCATCATCCTCAATCAAAATAGCGTTGGCTTTGCCGATAGGTGGTGAGCTATGTGAGTGCGCCCATAAGACAACGGGGTTTTTTCTATAGTTGGCCAACTCCCAACCATCTGACGCAATCGTGTCACGGTCACGATCCAGAGACCCGTTGGAGATGATAAAGCGCAGGGTGTTATCGCCCACCTGCTTGACGCTGATTAGGTCTATGCCTTTTCTGAACCCTTCGGTAACTACCGGTAACAGTCCGGCAGCAGTTTGCGCAATCTCTATTAGCTGCGGTCGTTCAATTAACTTTGGCATCTGTCTGGTCCTATGCTGTTTTACATTCTGGTTTCGTCGTTGCGTATTGGAATATGAGGCAGATAAGCGTCAGAGATTTTCCATAGATCGTTGCCGCCTCTCTCTATAAATCCTTTGGCCTCTAACAGTTTCACCCGCTCCGATAACCCCGGCACCGTGGGAAACCTCTTCACTATTTCGATGTACCCGCACGCCCCGCTTCGCTCCATGAAAATAAGCAGCGCCTTGTTGGTCGGTGTCAATTTGATCGCCGCTTTCAGGAATTCTTTCTCGCGGTCAGGTGCTTTTGATTTGCGACCTGCCAGGAACGCAAAGAACTCTGTGATCAGTTTGATGATCTCCTTAATCATTGCTTCATTTTCTCCCTGACCTTCAGATACCGGTGATAGGTCGGTGTCTTATTCAACATCGCGCACGCTGGCATAACTGCCATTGTGTGAACCGGCTCAACTGTACAAATAGACTTGAGCAATGTTGTCCACCATGCTGCCTTGAGTCGCGCTGGCATCTCCTTGGTGAAGTATCCATCTACCAATCCGGTGGATTCTTCAACTACAAGGTACGCTGTCATTAGACGACACCAACCCCGCCTGTCATAAACCACTGATCATCATCAAGCCACGGCTGTTCGATTACCTTAAACCCCTGGTAACTTTGGTCCACCAACACGGTTCTTTCATCGCCACAATGGATACACTTCTCTTTGGCCTGCAGTGGCGTCTCTGGCGGCATTGGGTTGGATGCTTTCTTGCTCATGGTAACGGTTTCTCCGCCGCACCCTTATTGGCTTCAGCTACATAGCCCTCATCAAAATCAGGGACCGGCATCACTACTGTATTGCTGAGAATTTCCAGCCTGTTGATATCAAGCCATACGCCGTCAGGAATTTTGCCATCATCGCCGACAGGTGCAGATATCACAACTTGCACACAACCGTACAGATCAAAGCTGACCGATGTCATGATACCCTCAAGGTTTGTGACTTTGTCGCGCGCCCTGAGTCCTAGTAAATCCAAATGCCTTTTGATATTCTGATTGCTCATTTTATCGCCCTCTTGATTGTCTCATCTGAAAATTCTTACCTCGATTTATAGCGGGGGAGTTCTGGTACTGCTGACTACCTCCCCCCTTCTCTACAAGGTGATCGTTCCAATTTGCCCGTTGTGTTTCCAGCGGAACCGCTCCTTTCTTTTCGTCTTCACTCCAGACAATGCGAGAGATGACATCACGGATATTTTCAACTGCGTGGAATACCATTGTCGAATTTGTGTCTGATGTCGTTCCGCTTCCAGAATACATTATTGACCCGCCTCTTCAAGCGCAGCTAGAACCAACTTCTGCTGCTCACGGAATCCGTTGATATACGCCCTCTGAATCAACCGCTGGAACGGCAACCGCCTGCTTTCAAATGTCTTGCCACGGAACTCAGTAAACGCCTCTTCCTCTTTCGGGATGACGGATATGATACTGCACCGACACTCGATGTCTAGCTCAGGCACCCCAAACCCTCCGGGGTACTGCGCCTGATTACCGGTGGAGGTCGTGAATGCGTTGTTAACACCACGGGTCTGTAGGTGCAAGCTGGTGTGCTCCGGGTCTCGCACAAGTGAGTCACCTACCGTCAGCCACTGCTTTTCAGGTATCCCGACCTGCTGCATACCGCTCAACGCCCCAAAGTTTGTTGCTCTGACTGACTCGGCACGTGCGATCTTGAACGACCTCTTGCCACGTGCGTCAGAGAATACACCTGTGATCCGCTTGGAGAGTTGTGCGGCACCTTCACCTTCCGCTATACCATCTGCCAACGCGGTGCGTAGAAGCTCCTTGGTGGTCTCATTGGTCAATCCTACTACCCGGTCAACGGATTGCTGGCGTAAGAAATCCTCCACCTTTGGTGCGGTGATGTTGAAATCTATACCCACGTCTACCTCATCGATCACGTTCTGGCCAAACGCATCAACCGCCTCTGAGTTTGCCTGATTCAACTCTGGCGCAAACTCTTCCGCCCCGATGACCTGGACGATCCCCTCTATATCAACCACGTCCACTGCCTTGGATGATAGTCGTGATACCGCCCGGTCCTGGGATACGTCCACAGACGATGATAGGTTCTCGACAAACAGCAGGTTGAACGGGGCAGCACGCAGAGATCCATTTATCGGATCTGGTTCATGGTCTGCCAGCGCGCGGATCTCATCCTCATCGAATGCCCATGATGCTGCTTTCATGACATTTAAGATATGCTCTTTATCCTTTTCAACGGGATTGACAAACCCCAGCATTAACCGGTTATCGAACTGAGGTACCAGCGTTCGTGCCATACCACTGCGCAACATCTTGATCTTTGGCACCTGGACATGCTTTGTGAGAAAGAATTCAGCGGCGGTGATGGTGGCCCGGTTGCTTGCGTCCAATATCCCAAGAGCTTCAGGTGGTAGACCGTAAATCTGTAAGACAACATCACGTAAGAACTTGCGCAGTTCGACCAGGGTCATGTCGCTGAATGACGACGACAACTCCTTGACCCCCACCTTTCCAGGTAGGAAAAACGGCCTATGTGATTTGCGGAACGACGACAGTTTCTCCAACCATCTGCGCTCAAGGCGTTCCGCTGCATCCTTGTCGAGGGGGTTGTCTTTGTCTTCCGAGAATATCAGCAGATCGGGTCGCGCCCGGTTGATGAAAAACATCTTGATGTGCTTGGCCGCGAATTCATCGCTTTCGAGTTCATCGCCCAACGCTTTGGCCGGTCCTGATGCGCGTGCGTATGGATTAACCGGGTCTGGGTCACGCAGGTAAATGACATCACGTGAGGGTATATTGGCGCGCCATGTATTCCACTGGATCTGAAATACACCGTTCTCATCACCTGGCACCGGTATAGATCTGATCCAGTGAGCAGGAATAGGCCACAGCTCTATCGGCATGCCCACGCCGTTGCGCTCGATCAGCCAGAACACCTCATTGACCAGACACATGTACTTGCCTGTCAGCCGGAAGAATTCATCACCGGACATCTCTGGATTGGGATTTTCCAGCAGATTTAGTAAAGGACTCTCTTGGATAACTTGACCACGTACCATCAGAGTCCAGATGGTTTCACCCACTCCCTGCGAGATCTTATCCACCACAGCACGCAGGAATGGAAACCGGCTGTATCCATCCAGCAGTTCGAACGTACCCAACACAGGCGCAGTGGTAGCCCCTGGAGGGATGATCTTCACAAATCCTTCGGGCGCTTTGTTGGCGGCGTTCTGTCTGGCTGCAGCCAACTGACTAGCGACTACCCCGCCTACCGTTCTGGCATCTCTCCAAACTTGTCGAACATCTTGGAACATACTCACATACCTTCCCTCAATAAATCGAGTTCGCGTTCTACATCGTCAAGCGCTTCGGGCGGGTTATGGAAATGATCTAACTCATTATCTCGTAATGCCGTATCCAGCCAAGAGATTTCTAGCTTGAGGCAGAATACTCCAGATTTGATATATTGCGCGATTTGCCAGCCGGACCCTTCGCCATTATCTGTCAATCTACCTCTCGGCAATCCTCGTACTTCTGTCGGCGGGGTGTTGAGACAATAGTCAAATCTAACCAACTCGACGCCATCTTTCTCCAGTTCATCAGCCAATCGTCTGAGTTCTTCTATCGCTACTTTCAATTCCAGCATGTCATCTCCTCACATTAAATCATCCCAGTTAAATGTTCCGCCTGTCATGAGATCTGTAATAAGGTAGACGAGAGCATCGACCCGGTCCGGTGAATACCCTGCAGTCGCCTTGTCGAAATCGATTGTGAAGTCACACATCTGGTCCTCAAGCTCTCCGAACGTGCCGACGTGATGAACCCTTCCCTGTTCATATAGAGCGCTGACCGGATCAGCCCTAAGCACCTTCCCACGGTATGCGTGGATCTTATCAACCCTGATATTACTGTCTACCGTGTGGATAGTGCTGACAACCATGTCACCGCCCTGGTTGACTTCAGCGACGATCTTGTCACCCTTGAGACGCCGGTGTAGTCGAACGGCCTTGCCAGCCCACTCAGCAGGCGATCCATGGCATGACTCATCAGCGAGTATGTAACAGTGACCGTCTTTTCCAGCAGCCTTGCCACCTCCGACAATGCCATGTTCGTCTGACCCGGGATTGTTACTGGTCGCCGGGTCAATAGCCGTGACGATCCTGACCAGGTCTGGAACTTTCTTTCGCTTAACCCTGAGATCATCGATCTGCTGCTGGTTCCACAAAGCTCCAGGTTTGTCATAGAGCAGGATGGCTTCCAGCTCTTGCTTGCCAATCCGGGTACCTTCATAACGCCGTATGATTCGATCAAAGAACGCTGGAGCAAGGTTGTTTTCATTTTCGTAAGTGGTTCCTGACGTGGTGATGGTGGAAGGATCTGCGACAAGATCCTTGACCAACTTGGTAGGCTTTGGCGTAGTTGTGACAACACATCGCGGGTCCATCCCCATCCGCAACCCAAGCATGAGATTGTCCCATGCTTCAGGGTACCGCCATGCAGCCAGCTCATCAGCCCATGCGGCATGATGTGCAGGCCCACGTAGTCGTCCTGGTTCGTCGGCTGAGTAGGTTGTGGCCATAGCGCCATTCGGCCACGTGAGTCGGCGTTTGGATGGCTCATAACGGGGTCTATTCCAAGGTGGCGAGATCTCCAAGATACCTGCCTCACCTTCAACCATGACATCGCGCGCATCACCAGCCGTTGCAGCAACCAATGCAATACGGCCAACGTCATTATGCTCAACCTGATCGCGGACCCATTCTGCGCCGGTGCGCGTTTTTCCGAAGCCGCGCCCTGCCAGCAGTAGCCAGGTAGACCAATCACCGCCAGGAGCAAGCTGTTTTGGTCTTGCCCAAAATCGCCAGGAGTAGTTGAGGTGTAGTAGATCATCATGACTTAGACTTCTTACGAACTTTTCTTTTTGGCTTTGTGGTAATTGCTGTAAGTAGCTTATCGATAATTGCGGTGTCTGCGTTTTCATTTTCAATCTTATCGGTGCTCAGGCCTATATTAGAATTGATTGGAGCATGAAAACCTTTCATCCTGCTGATCTCTGTTGATGCTGAAACGGTGGCTTTTGGATCAGCCATCACCTTGTTACCTTGAGCGTCTATCTTCACTTTGATACCGCCACGCTGAACAACAGCCAGAATTTTTATCTGGTCGTCAAATGTCACGTCGAACTTCTCTGCTGCCTTTGCTTGGTGGTATTCGATTACCAGACTTACATTAGCGTTTTGGAAAACCCTTGTCGCTGCCGTGGCTATCATCTTTGGAGTCAGCTTGTCTGACTTATATGCGTCCCGATATGCTGCTGATTTATTCCCATTCAGTAGGTAATGCTCTACCGCTTTCTGTTGTTTCGGTGTGAGTTTAGGAAGGTCTTTGTACTCAATGCTACTCAATGCCGTGTATCCCAAAATGTCATCTATATGGCTATCACTGATCTTTAAGTCTTAAGCAGCAACACGGCGATTTACTCACCGTGTTCCTGCCCTATTGCTATTCTATCTGATCTCGCGCGCGATCACTGTTATTGTGGTATTACCAAAACGACAAACAACTTGGTCACAATCAGAGACAAATTCACTCATTGTCACCCCAGATTTATGCACGGAGTGATAGATCTTCGACCCAGTTGGCGTGACCATTATTGTAGACCCGCCAACGTCCACGCTGATTTTCCTGCTAGATCGCGCCGCACTATTGTTGAGTTTATGAAATCCGAGCGCCATTTTCTACACCTCGATTCCAAGCTCAGCCATCGCCCTCTTGAGAGGGATACCTGCCGCAACACATTGCTCCAACAAATCAGAGCGGTATTTACCATCGTGGTCCCTAATATATTGTAATGGATTCCGCCTCGGGGGGAACACCTCCGCAACACGCTCCCCGTCAACATAGACCCGGACGCAATCTTGTTTGTTTCCAGATCCATAATTAGTATTTGATACCTTTATTTTCACAATCACACCTCATTGGACATTGAATTGAGATGTAATTGTATATGATCATGTTCCGCTCTGCAAGTGGTATCTTAGCTTATTGTATTGCTTGCCTGTTCGCTCAAGAATGGCACGCTTGCCTGTATAATCCTGCCACCTTTTTATGATCACGTCACAGTAATGCGGGTCCAACTCCATCATTAAGCATTGCCGGTCCTGCATTTCACAAGCAATCAAAATAGCCCCAGAACCACCGAATAGATCCAGATAAACAGAGCCACCTATCCCGTTCATTATGGCGCACAGCCAAGCTATTGGTTTGCCATGGCCATGCTCGTCATTTTGCAATGCATTCGAAAACGCCTCCACCGTCGCTATATGTTTGGCTCCATCGAGAGGGGTGTAATCATAAGATCCCCTGGTATTCGTCACCCTGCCCGCACGTCTTTCAACCCCGTCTTTAATGATGGCGTTTTCTGTGTCGAAGAATGGATCATCTCCGAATATACCTAACGCCTTATGTCTCGCTAGCGGCCTATTTGGCGTGTACCAACTCTGAACATTATCCCAAACAAACTCATACAGCGAAGACCACCCGGCATTCAATGCCGCGCAAGGCGCTATTGCGAATCGTTTGAAATCCCACATCACAATTAATTTCTGACCATTTTTTGGTATCGGTATTGTATCCTGGTACAGTTGCTCCTCATTATACGGGGGGTCAATAACTATTACGTCGGGATCAACATCGTTGATTAACCGATCAACAGATTCGCCATCTGTGCTATCCCCGCACATCAGACGATGATCTCCGAGAATCCAAATATCGCCATTCCTCGATTTTGTTTTCTCCGTTATTGGTGGGATGTCATCTGGATCACGATCCGGGTCATCAATTTCCGGTGCAAGCAAATCATTCAAGAACTCATCATCAAATCCAAGCAGGTCGATATCGAAGTTCTGATTCATGAGAGTCTGGATTTCTTGAGACAGTAGATCCTCATCCCATCCCGCATTCAAAGCCATCTGGTTATCGCTGATGACGATAGCTCTTTTCTTTGCTACCGTGAGACCAGATAGCACAACGCACGGGATTTTGAAATCATCATCCACTGCCAATGTCCTGCCGTGTCCGGCCAGGATCTTATCCTTCTCATCAATCATTATCGGCTGGGTGAATCCAACCTTCTCGATGAGCGCACGTAATTCAGTAATCTGATCGGCGCTGTGTGATCGCGGATTCTTAGGCCATGGGGTTAATTGGCTTTTGGTGCGATAGACCAGTTTTTGTTTTGCAACCGACTTCACCTTGCCCGCCTCTCTGCCTGCCTTTTCCGCTTTGCGGCTTTCTTGGCGTCAACGGCTGCATTCCACCATGTTTGATTTGTGACCCGCACAATTCTATTTGCTTGCCCTGGGTGAGTGCGTTCATAGTCGAACCGCGCATCCAGGACTCTTTTGGCAATTCTCTCCTCGCTCTCAGGTATTCTGATTCCAGCTTGATATTGAGTCATGATTTTTCTGCCTTCCTGTAGCCCGCTTTGACCAATACGGACATCACGTCAACGTCGCTCATGTCGTCGCGATCACCAGCGGCTTCGACAATATCACACATCTTGTTGGCAGCTTCGTATATCGCGTCTACGAAAACACTCTGATCCAACACATCTTTATTCAATGCCTGCTTGATCTGATCTATAACGTGTAGCGGATCTTCGTCTGAACTCCAGACCACGCCCACGGGATTCTCTGTGTATTGGACAGGTTTCCGATCAGCGTCATAGTGAACAACGTGGATGGACCTTGTTATGGTCCCGTCTGGATCAGTGAACTCAATTACTCTACAGTTCCAACTCATGCACAGATGTCCTCAAACCTTAGATGAATCATACTGTGATGATCTCCCCATCTGTTACAAAGCCATGCCACTTGCAGCCTTCTTGATGGTGTGATAATCATCAGTCGTCTTTGTTCTTGGCGGTGCCGTAGTTTCCACCAATCCTGTTGACCAGCTTCCAGAACAGATCCATAGCCTTGTCATCAGATTTGTTTGGGGTCCAAGCCGCTATCAGTGTGAGCACGTAAGCGCACGCAAATCCGACAGTGACATATGCACCCAGCCCAAATTGCTCAAACACGTCAGCGAAAGCAACCTGATTTACGTCTGCTGCGGATACCACAGATGAAAATCCGGCCACCACAAACATGCCTGCTATACATATCAGGATTGTAAATAATCTGTTATTTTTCAAAGTATTCTCCTACCGAGATTGATTAAAAGTGACATCAGCCTGTAAAGTAGACGCCCCTGCGATGGTGATATAGATATCCATCTGCTCGCCACCCTTGACGGTTTTGGGTATACCTGTCGTGAGAAGGGAATCACCACCATAGGTGACTACATTGCCAGCCCCGTCCACCCTCTCGATATTCGCAGAGGTCACGGACCCAGCGTTTTCATCATACCCGATGGTCGCCTCATTCCGGCCTGGCTGGATCGTACAGATGTAATTATCGCCGTCTGTATCAAGCTGCATGGAGCCTTCAAACAACCGGCGTCTTGCTAATGTCTTGGTGCGTAAAGCCATTTGATTTCTCCTCTTTAAAGGGCCTCAATATGATCAGGACCATAACTGCAGTGATCTTCTTCATGCTCCATGATCTCTGCGTCTCCTGCGAGAACGTATATTTTGCAAAGAACAGAGTTGCCATAATAGCACCCCCTGTCCTCTGAATTAAACCGATCCCCGCAAGCCTCATTGATCTCTGCCCTGGTCTCCAATAGAACCATGACAATATCGGGGTTGAGCTTAAGGCTTGTGGTTTTGTCTACCGGGACCAATGGCCAGAAATACCGATGATCACTTTCATACGTTCCATCCATCGCGCAGCCTGCTAACACTGAGATGCATAATAGACCCACAGCTATAAGCCAGAAGCGTTTCATAGGTCTGTGACGATCACCCCTGCCGCTTGAGAATCAATGGTGTCTTGATCTACTTGCAGCTCAGCCCGTTTTAAATAGGTTTGGTGTCTGTTCAGCGTGTTGATATTTTCGGTTCTATTGAAGTTGAGATAAAACTGGCTGGACTCCTCAACCGTCAGATCGCCGGGTTGCATCTGCACAACCTCGTCATCGACCATTGTCATGGGTAATTGATCGCTGTAGCGCCATTCGTATGCCGCCAGTATTTTCGCGCCCTGTTGCGTTGTTACAGCAGCACCTTGCAGGCCGTCCATAACCACTTGCGCTCTATCGCGTGCCGGTCCTGCTACCGCTATTGATGACATGATCAACGCCAATATTGCTACTAAAATATACCGCATTCCTTTCTCCTTACGTGATTAAACTTACGTGCCACCGATCAGTTTAACTGTCAAAGTGGCGTGTTCGACAATTGCATCCTCAGCCCCGTCTGCCATGATAACCCATAGCGAAAACTCCTCAGTTCCGTTGGGTGCATCGTGAAAACCACATGATGCCATATGTCCTGTGTCCGTAGTCGGCAGGTCGCGCCTCATCTCATTGTTATTCCGCACAGCTCCACTGTCTATCATTATCCCGCCGTGGACCTGCATCGATGCGCCCGCACCTCTACTAATCGTCATAGCCCAACAAACGTCATACACTCCAGCTACAGTGGCCGTGATAAAGTGTTCTTGTCCACCTGTCGGGAATGTGAAGCCGTTCAGCAACCCCGTTACGAACCCGTCGAATGTAGCGGTTCCGTCATTGACCTCGGTCGGATTTGCATCACCAATGGGTACGGTGATCGAGGCAGTGTTGTACATTGAGCCATAGACTAGACCAGCCCCATCAATGCTGGGAATAATATCCCCGCTTGTGGTGATACTGGTGAGAGTACCAACAGATGTGATGTTGGCCTGTGCCGCTGTCTGTAGAGTTCCTGTGAGGTTGACTCCGGTGACGTCTCCAATCACTGTCAGGTCGCCATCCTCATCCAGCAGCAGAGCGTTTGCCTGTGCGGTGGATGACACCGTGAGGATATTCCTATCGGCAGTTGTAACGGCAGTGATCAGGTTGATACCGAGATCCGCTTTTGATTGGAGATTCAGTGCAATATCTGTATCGCCGCCTGTCGCTGATATGGTTGGACCGGACCCCGCGGCGTTATTTGTGATAGTCACTTCATTGACCGCTGTCCCTGTTTCAGCAAAGCACAGGATCTCAAGCGTGCCATCACCTATGCAGTTACCGTTATGATCAAGCTCTCCCGCTAACGAGGGAGTGCTGTCATCTGATAGATCCTGCATCGCACTTGCAGCCAGATCACCCTCTGCTGCTGTAGCATAATCACCTGTGGCCACGGTCAGATCTATATCGGCATCAGGCATTGTGAGCACGCGAGTAGTTGAATCTGTTATCGCGCCCACATCTATACGCATCTCTTTGGCTGTACCGAATGTCACCAGCGAGGTGGTGTCAGCTACCGGCAGAGCAGCGGCGACATCTGTTGTCTGTAGGGTGCCGCTGAAAGAGTTGCCAGTTACATCACCAAGACGATCAACCTTGTATTTACTGGTTCCACCAACTTTAAGGTTGAGGAGGGTATTCCCATCGCCTGTACTACCATCGCCTATAGCCGTTTCGGTGATATTGATTTCCAGGCCGTTGTATGCGGCTGTGCCAGATTGGTTGATTGTTGGGAATACAGATAGGAAAGACTGTTCAGCGTTTGTATCGGTTAGTTCGTCATTAGAGCCAGAAAAAAAGATAAATTTACTACCTGCGGCTAAATCTCCAGCGGTATCAAACTGTAGGGACGTAGCCCTTGTGGCTAGATTAACCCCGTCAAAAGTTACATCCCCCTCAACATCAATATGAAACAGGTCTGCATCATCACCAGTGCCAAGCTGCCAGATCGCTAGATTAGCAGTCGGGCTAGTGATGTCAGACAGAAAAACAAACGGCTTTGGATCGCCTGTGCCGAACGATGCGCCACTTGTGAAATTTATTCCTCCGCCCTGTGCTGCCGTAGAACAACCGGAACAACCGCTACCACCTGTGAAATTGAGTGATCCACCATCGTCGTTGGTGCTGCCTACTGTGGCGAATGCGGCTTGGGCTATGATGTTGATATCGAAGGTGGCAGCGTCAGAAGGGGGGTTTTCTATTTGGACGGTAAAGGCACCGGTACTTGCCGTACGTAATCTATCGCTAAAATATCGGGTCGTGATGTTCGCTCCTAGACCCGCAGTGTTTATTGGCTGGAACCAATCAGCGATTATGTGGCCATCCTGAGACGTATCCCCATCTTCATCCAATGACCATCTGGATGCGTCGTCGCCTGTTCCTGCACTGAGAATAATCGCATTAGCATCGGGAGTCCCAGGAACCAAGAGTGTTATAGTTCCTGGCGTACCAGTACCGAATCCTGCCCCCGCTGTAATTAAAACACTCCCGCCATCGGAATCAGCAGCGCCACTTGCACCAGCCCCTCCTGTTAGGTTTAGGTTTGCCCCGGTCTTGTTAGATGTGCTCGACGCGCCAGCGGCCTGTGCGATTAGGGATAGGGCAAAGGTGGCAGCATCTGTATCAGCAGTTTCTGTTTGGATCGCGTAAGCTGTGGTATCAGATATGCGCAGTCTATTAAAGGCGTACCCTGTTGACACATCACTACCCAATGAAAGAACATCACTGGGATCAAACCATGTTGCCCTGGATTTCCCGTCCTGTACACTATCGCCATCCTCATCAAGCTGATATCGAGTTGCATCATCGCCTGTACCCATTTGCCAGATCACAGTGTCAGCGGTTGGGGTGCCGGTGGATAGAAAAACGACCTTTCCATTGTTGGGTACGGTCAGCGAGAGATTCCCGCTAATTGATGTGATGGTATTTCCATCCAGCGTGAG